>Ga0172379_10000380_pt1 | contig 114449 bp, 121 predicted proteins | sample GrowelOW334metaG_FD_119756 | JGI IMG/M metagenome (GOLD analysis project Ga0172379, IMG submission 119756) | Groundwater microbial communities from an aquifer near a municipal landfill in Southern Ontario, Canada - Groundwater well OW334 metaG | ecosystem: Environmental > Aquatic > Deep... | reverse complement strand
GGCAGCGAGAAAGCAAGAGTTGTTTTACAAGACTGGCCAGGGAAGAAGAGTGTTAAAAAATAGGTTAGAATTTTTAACCGTTGATTCTGGAGAGGTCGCCTAGTGGCCGATGGCGCGTGCTTGGAAAGCACGTAAGGTGTCAAAGCCTTCGAGGGTTCGAATCCCTCTCTCTCCGCAGGTTTTTAGTGGTAAATCACAAAAGAAAGTTTGGGTTCGGGAGGGCATACGCCTCCCGCCCGGCGCAGGCCGGGCGAATCCCTCTCTCTCCGCCAGGACAATTTAGTATCAGATAGACCCGAGCGCCTAAGGAAGCCTCTAATCAGTGAAGGTTAAAACTAACAAAAACAATGGTCAAGAGGTCATTGTTTTTTGTTTTGCCATTACGAACTGTTGACTTGAATTATGTAAGGTGCTAACATGATAAATAACTTATATAATAACCATATTTTATGGAAAATCGTAAAAAAATAGTTGAGGATCTTTTGCAAAATATGCATGCTATGCGGCACAAGCTAATGGTTGGTTATACCGCTAAAAAAGAAGTGGTCATTACACCCTCTCAAGGTTTTGTGTTGCGTTTTGTGGCTAAGAATAATTCTGCAAATGTAAAAGCCATTACTCAAGCACTTAATATTACTAGTAGTGCGGCTACGCAGTTAGTTGACGGCCTTGTTGATAAGGGGTATTTAGTTCGTAAGGATAACCCTAATGATAGGCGAATTATTATCCTATTATTGTCTCTAAAAGCTAAAAAACTTTTTAAAGAATGTAAAGAACAAGGTTTGCAGAAAATGATGGAAATTTTCAATGTCTTTACTGATGAAGAACTGGTTCAGTATGCTGTGCTTAATAAAAAATTAGTTGACTTCGTTTCTAAGAAGTAAGGAAATTCAAAAACTACTATGTTTAAACTTTTTAAATATTTAAAATCGTATACTCCTCAGTTGGTTTCATTGGTTGCTTTGATTTTTGTTACAGTCGCGGCGACCCTTCAGCTACCGGATTATATGGCCAAGATTATTAATGAGGGCATCATCCGGTCAGATAATAGCATTATTTTTTACAACGGACTTTTGATGCTTTTAATCGCTTTGGGTGGTGCTGTTTGTACCATCGGAGTTGGCTATTTTTCTTCAAAAATTGCAACCGGCTTTAGCCGGGATATCAGGAATAAAGTATTTTCTCGCGTGGAAAGTTTTTCATTAGTTGAATTCAATAAATTTTCAACTGCTTCACTAATAACTCGTTCAACCAATGATATTCAACAGATCCAAATGGTAACGGTTTTGCTTCTTAGGATGGTTTTGCAGGCCCCCATTATGGGACTTTGGGCAATTTTTAAGGCTTATCATCTGGCCGCTTCACTTTCGTGGATTATTGCTCTGGCCGTCACCATTTTACTTGGTGTAATTTTTGTAATGTTTGCCATTGCTCTGCCGAAATTTAAGGTTTTGCAAAAGCTGGTAGATCGGCTCAATCTAGTAACTAGAGAAAATTTGACCGGTCTTCACGTCATTCGCGCTTTTGATAACGAAAAACTTGAACAAGCAAAATTTGAAAAGGCCAATGTTGATTTGACGGCGGCTAATCTTTTTGTAAACAGATTAATGGTCGTAATGCAGCCAGTGATGATGTTGATCTTGAACTTAACCTCGATACTGATTGTCTGGGCGGGGTCGCACTTAATTAACTCTGGTAATTTAGAAATAGGCAGCATGATTGCGTTTATGCAATACGCGATGCAAGTGATTATGTCTTTTCTGATGATTTCTATTGTCTTTATAATGGTACCGCGCGCTTCGGTTTCAGCCGGACGAGTCAACGAAGTAATTGACACGGAGCCAATTATTAAAGATCCTCTAAAACCAATTTCTACCGAGAAGCTTCATGGCGGAGCAGTTGAATTTAATAATGTTACTTATTGCTATCATGGCGCGGATACGCCAGTGTTAAAAAATATTTCTTTTAAAGCCAGACCTGGTGAAACAACGGCTTTTGTTGGTTCAACCGGTTCCGGTAAATCTACTTTAATAAATTTGATTCCCCGATTTTATGATGTCAGTTCGGGGGAAATTCTTCTGGACGGAGTTAATGTGCGTGAATATAAGCTTAAAGATCTATATGCTAAAATCGGCTATGTGCCGCAAAAAGGCGTTTTGTTTTCTGGGACGGTGGAATCAAATATCAGATACGGCGCGCCAAAGGCGACCGAAACAGAAGTAAAAAAATCTGCCGAAATTTCACAGGCTGAAGAATTTATCAGGAATCTTGAGGGTAAATTTAACGCCCCGATTGCTCAGGGCGGAGCTAATGTTTCCGGCGGCCAAAAACAACGACTTTCTATTGCGCGAGCGATTATTAAGAAGTCGGAGATTTATATTTTTGATGATAGTTTTTCGGCGCTTGATTTTAAAACAGACGCGATGCTCCGCCGGGCGTTGAAGGCCGCGACAGAGAATAAAACAGTTTTGATTGTGGCACAGAGAATTTCCACAATTCTGTCGGCGGAAAAAATTATTGTCCTGAATGATGGTAAGATTGTCGGCGAGGGAACCCACAAGCAACTGCTCAAAGATTGCAAGGTTTATCGCGAGATTGCTTACTCGCAACTTTCTGAAGACGAATTGAAAACTTATCAAATTAATGTTGACCAAGAAAAATCTAAAATTGATAACAACAAGATTCAATATGAGTAAAAATTCTAAATTACAACCTACCAACGAGTCTGCGAACCAGTCAAAGCCGTCACTACCGATTGGTCCGGGTCGGGGTGGACATGCCGAAATGAAGCTGGTTGAAAAGCCAAAAAATTTTTCAGCTACGATTAAAAAGCTGGTTTTATACACCAGACCGTTTTGGGTTTTAATAATTTTTGTTTTTGTTTTCGCGGTAGTTAGTACGATTTTTGCCATAGTTAGCCCTAAGATCCTTGGCAATATGACCAACCAGGTTGTGAGTGATCTTTTTACTATTAAATCGATCAACTTTAATAATCTGCAAAGCTTTGTTATTGAACTTTTACTGCTTTATATTATTAGCGCAATTTTTAGTTATATTCAGGGTTGGATTATGACCGGTGTTTCGCAGAAGATAACTTATCGGTTACGCCGCGACATTTCCGAGAAGATAAATCGTCTGCCCCTGGCATATTTTGATAAAAGAACTTTTGGGGAAGTTTTGTCGCGTGTGACCAACGACATTGATACCGTGAGTCAAACCTTAAACCAAAGTCTGACTCAAATTATTACCTCGATCACGATGATCATCGGAATTTTAATCATGATGCTTTTAATCTCTTGGCAGATGACGCTTGTTTCACTAATACTAGTCCCCCTAAGTTTTGTTTTAATTGGTTTGATTATTAAAAAATCACAGCGCTACTTTAAAGCACAACAGGATTCTCTCGGTGAGATTAACGGTCATATTGAAGAAATGTATGCCGGTCACAATGTTATGAGAGTTTTTAACGGTGAACAGCAGTCAATTCATAAATTTAAAAAGATTAATACAGAGCTTTACGGCAGTGCCTGGAAGTCGCAATTTTTATCGGGGTTGATGATGCCGATTATGACTTTCGTCGGTAATTTGGGCTTTGTTGGCGTTTCGGTAATTGGTGGCTGGTTGGCTGTTAATGGTAAAATACGAATTGGCGATATTCAGGCATTTATTCAGTATGTTAACCAATTTAACCAACCAATCATTCAAACGGCAAACATTGCCAATGTGTTGCAATCAACCGCCGCCTCTGCGGAACGAGTCTTTGAATTTTTGGATGAGAAAGAAGAACTGGCTGAAGATGATAAAAAGGTCGCACTTCAGACCGTTAAGGGCGGGGTTAAGTTTGATAATGTGGTTTTTGGCTATGACAAGGATAAAGTTATTATTAAGGGTTTTAACGCCGACATTAAACCGGGTCAAAGGATTGCTATTGTCGGTCCGACCGGTGCCGGTAAAACTACCATAGTAAATTTATTGATGAGATTTTATGATGTGGACAAGGGCGCAATTAAAATTGACGGCATTGATACTCGTGAAATTAAGCGCTCGGATGTTCGTAAATTGTTTGGTATGGTTTTGCAGGATACATGGCTATTTAACGGAACGATCCATGAAAATATTGCTTATGGCAAGCCGGATGCGACTCAAGAAGAAATAGTCGCTGCCGCTCAAGCCGCGCATGCTGATCATTTTATTCATGCTTTGCCTCAGGGTTATAATTTAGAATTAAACGAAGAAGCGGATAATATCTCCCAGGGGGAGAAACAGTTGCTAACGATCGCGAGAGCGATGTTGGTTAAGACTCCGATGTTGATCTTGGACGAGGCGACAAGCTCGGTTGACACGCGCACCGAAATTTTGATCCAAAAAGCGATGGAAAACTTAATGCAAGGCAAAACCAGCTTTGTTATTGCTCACCGCCTTTCGACTATTCGTGACGCCGACCTGATTTTAGTAATGAAGGATGGCAATATTGTTGAGCAAGGAAATCATAAAGAATTGCTGGCTAAAAACGGTTTTTATACGTCATTATATAATAGCCAGTTTGTTGCCAGTTCGGCCGCATTAAGCTAACTTTTGTCTTATTTACTATATTCATACCCCGATCCACATGTTTTTGTGAGTCATAAAAAAATATGCTAAAATACCCTTATAACACTTGCAGCTGGGAGTACCTAACCCGACTAGCCTGCAGATAAAAATAACTTGTGAGATATCTTAAAAAAATCAGTCTGCCTTTAGCAGTATTTACTACCGGCGCCTGCGTCCTTATTATAGAAGTTGCCGCGACCCGGGTTTTGTCGCCTTATTTTGGCAACACAATTTTTACGGTTTCCGGTGTCATTGGCGTCGTGCTTGCGGCTTTAAGTGCGGGATATTACTTCGGCGGGAAACTGGCTGACAAATATCCCGAGGAAAAGTTTTTTTATTTCATTATTTTATTAAGCGGGTTCAGCGTCATTCTTCTTCATTCATTAACGCGGTTCTTGCTGCCATCAATTGGCTATAGCCTTTCAATCGTGAGCGGGCCGGTTATTTCCGCGCTTATCTTATTTTTCGCGCCCAGTTTTCTCCTCGGCACGCTTTCGCCTTTCGCGGTTAAATTGCAGGAGCAGTATTATCCCGATAAAGGAATCGGCAGTATTGCCGGGGAAATATTTTTTTGGTCCACCTTAGGCAGTATTTTCGGCAGTTTATTCGCCGGTTTCGTCCTTATCCCCCGTTTTGGCGTGAGCCGAATAGTTTTGGCAGTCGCGGTAGTGCTTATAGTTTTGGGTTTTTTTCCCCTCATGAAAACAGGGATTGCTAAAAATAAATATTTTAAGGCGATTATCTCAGGCGCGGCCGGGATATTATTGCTCGGCGCACTTTTTTCTTTTGAAGCCGTCGGCGCCGTTTACAGCCATGACGGCATATACGAAAAAATCACGATTTATGACGGGGAATACGCCGGAAGGCCAACAAGATTTTTTCAGCAGGATCATAGCAGCTCGGGGGCAATGTTTTTTGATTCTGATGAATTAGTTCTTGATTACACAAAATATTATGTATTATATAAAGTCTTTAAGTCGGATGTAAAAAATGCCCTCGTTATAGGCGGAGGGGCTTATTCAATCCCAAAAGCGCTTTTAAAAGATCTGCCGGAAGCGTCGGTTGATGTTTCCGAGATAGAGCCGTCTTTATTCGGGCTGGCCCAAAAATATTTTAATGTTGCTGAATCAGAGCGTTTAAATAACTATACGGACGACGGCCGTCGCCTGCTTTATGACACGGCTAAAAAATATGATTTGATATTCAGTGACGTTTATTATTCCTTATATTCCATTCCTGCTCATTTTACAACGAGAGAATTTTTTGAAATCGCAAAAGAGAAACTTAACAAAGACGGCGTTTTTATCGCAAATTTAATCGGTAATTTATCCCGGCAGGAGCCGTCTTTTATTATGTCTGAGATAAAAACATTCCAAACTGTTTTTTCAAACAGTTATTTTTTTGCCGTTGACGCGCCCGGCAGCACTGGGATGCAAAATATAATTTTCGTAGGCTACAATAGTGACAAAAAAATAGATTTTAACGACCCAAGGATTTTAAATGATGAAAATCCGGTTATTAAATCGCTGGTAAAGAAGGTGGTTAATATGGACAGATTTGAATTTTCCAGGCACGCAGTATTGACTGATGATTTCTCCCCAGTCGAGTATTTAACGGCAAAGGTTATCCAAAAAAGTTATGGCCATCAAAATTTTACTGACGGAGATGAAATGCTGGCCATTATCGATCAGCAATTGCGTTATGGCCCGCGTTATTTGAGCGCGGCCGGCCATAAAAAAATTCGTAATTTTCTAACCGCGGAAATTGAGACTTTAGCGGAAGAAACCAAGCTGCAGACTTGGACTCATATGAGTCCTGACGGACAGGTGCAAGAATTAACTAATATAATCGGGCGTTTTTACCCCGATAATAAAAAGCGTGTAATATTAGCCACTCATTATGACAGCAAAAAATTTGCTGATAAGGACGCAAAGAATAATAAGGAACCGGTACCTGGAGCTAACGATTCCGCTTCCGGCGTCGCGGCCCTTCTTGAAATAGCCCGCGTTCTCGCCTATTCCGGAAAAGCGCTCGGCGTCGGCGTTGATATGATTTTTTTTGACGGCGAAGAAGGAGAGGAAAGCCTGAGCGGTAATTATGCGGACTGGAAACCACTTGGCTCAACTTACTTTGCGGAACATTTGAGTGAGATTTATGGAAATAATAAACCGATATCCGGACTTGTATTGGACATGGTTTGCGATAAGGATTTAGAAATTTTAAAAGAGCAATCTTCAATGCAAAACGCCCCAGGGCAAACAGAAGCGTTTTGGGAAGCGGCGAAAAAGGTAAGCGGTGATGTCTTCCGTGATCAGACCGGGCCCGAAATCCGGGACGACCACACACCCCTTAATAAGGCGGGCATTCCGAGTTCTCTCATAATAGATTTTGAATATTCGCCTTTTCACACGGCCGGTGATACTTTGGATAAATGCAGTGCGAAAAGTTTGGAAACGGTCGCCAGTGCGGTCCTTAGCTATATTTATTCTTTAAAATAACGAAAGAACGTGGCAGGTCATGCTCGTGAGACTTAAAAAGATATATAATTTACTTATAAACTCCGGTGAAATAAAGTGAGCATCTCAAACGAACAATTTGACTTATGGGTCGGCGAAGCGATTGACTCTTTGCCGGAGAAAGCCGCGGAAAAAATAAACAACGTGGCCTTTTTTGTTGAAGATTATCCGAGCGAAGAGCAGTTAAAAAAAGCGCGAATAAGTAGAGACGAGACAATGTCTCGTCTCTACTTATTTGGGCTTTATGAAGGCTATGTCCAGTCAAGAAAAACAAACATCGGTCCGGTTTTGCCGGATCGGATTACGATTTTCAGGCGGCCGATACTGGATCGTTATTCGTCGGAAAAGGCGGTGAAAAATAAAATCATATCAGTGGTTCGGCACGAAATCGCCCATCATTTCGGCTCGGACGAGCATGGGGCGCGGAAAGTCGGCGGATAGTCTGGATCATGCCATAAAGTAATTTAGCCCGGGTAAAAAATATCGCGGCATAAAAATACTCCGCTAAGTTAGCGGAGTATTTTATTGGAATAACTGTTTTTGAATGTGTTACAAAGCTGGAGAAGAGATTAATATATTTCCAGATACCGGTCGTGCTCCCATTTTGAGACAAAAATTTTATAGCTGTCCCATTCGGCTTTTTTAGCGGCTAAGTATTGCTCGTAGATGTGCGGACCCAAAGCCGACTTTACCACTTCGTCTTCCTGCAGGGCTTTTATGGCGTAGCGGAGATTCTCCGGCATGTTGCCGACGCCTTTTTTCTTCGCGTCCTCGTCGGAAAATTTAAAGATATTTTCTTCAATCGGCTCGGGCGGATTTTTTTTGTTTTTAATTCCGTCCAGTCCGGCGGCGAGCATGACCGCGAAAGCAAGATATGGATTGGTTGACGGATCAGGGCATCTTAGCTCGCAACGAACGGCTTTTTCCCGACCTTCAGTATACCTCGGAATTCTAATGAGTGCCGAACGGTTAGTCTGCCCCCAGGCGACGTAAACCGGCGCTTCATAGCCCGGCACCAGCCTCTTATAAGAGTTGACCAGCGGGTTGGTAATGGCGGCGAAACCGCGGGCGTGATAAAGCTGGCCGGCGATAAAATGTTCGGCGATTTCCGAGAGGTGATAACGGCCGCCGGCGTCATAGAAAAGATTTCTTTCGCCTTTCGGGTCAAAAAAGCTTTGGTGGACGTGCATGCCCGTGCCGTTAATGCCTTCAATCGGCTTAGGCATAAAAGTTACGTGCAGACCGTGCTTCTGGGCAATGGCTTTTAAGGCGTAGCGGAAAGTTACGGCCCGGTCGGCGGTGGTAAGGGCTTCGGCGTATTTAAAATCAATTTCATGCTGGCCGACCGCCACTTCATGATGCAAAGCCTCAACGTCAATATCAAGAGCTTTTAGAGTTAAAGTCATTTCCTGCCTGATTTCCTGCGCGAGATCCGTTGAAAGGTCAAAGTAGCCGGCCGTGTCATGGGGCAGGGGGGCAATCCGGCCGTGTTCGTCTTTTTTAAAAATAAAGAATTCCAGTTCCGGTCCGACGTTGTAAGTGAAGCCCAGCTCTTTAGCGATGGCCAGCTGTTTTTTTAAGGCCTGCCGCGGGTCGCCGGGAAAAGGCGAGCCGTCCGGAAGATAAACGTCAGAGATAATCCGGGCGGTATTTTTCTGCCAGGGCAGGATGGCGAAAGTCGGCAGATCCAGTTTTAAAAACATGTCTGACTCAAAAATCCGGGTAAAGCCTTCAATGGACGAGCCGTCAAACCAGACGTTGTTGTCTATGGCTTCCTCTAGTTTTGAAGCCGGAATAGTTACGGCTTTGACCACGCCGAGGATGTCCGTAAACTGGAGATTAATAAATTTCACGTCCTCCTTTTTCACTTTTTCAAGGATTTTTTCCTTGGTCATAAATTTTGGCCTCTTATTAGCGCTAACCCGCGCGAACAATGAAGCGTTAAATTTAAAAGATTCTTCGGAAAATTATATGGGTAGTAATTCCCCTCTTGAGAGGGGTGGCGCGGTAGCGCCGGGGTGTGTAAGTAATGCCGGGATTTACTATTGATTGGCGATAGAGTAAATCCGTCATAGAAAACCCACCCCGCCCCTCCGGGGCACCCCTCCAAGGAGGGGAATCAAAAGCGCTAGTTAGTTATTTACCCGCATAATTCTCCGAAGAACTATTCTAAATGTTTTTCAAGTATTGCTTTATGCTATGGGCGGCAATCGCGCCTTCGGCGGCAGCGGTTATAATCTGCCTGAATTTATCCGAGCCGGTGGTTATATCCCCGGCCGCCCAGATCCGCTCAACCGAAGTTTTTCCGCTTTGGTCAATTATTATATAACCTCCGGCGTCGCAACCGACCCGGCAGGCGTTTATAAGTTCAACGCTCGGGGCGGCGCCGATTTCAATGAAGACGCCGTCCAGCTTAAGTTCGTCCGAACCTTCGCGCGGCTTATCCAGGATTACGGCCTCAACTTTTTTATCGCCTTTTATTTCTTTAATGTTGGTATTAAAAATTATTTCTATTTTCGGATTGGCTTTAAGGGATTTAATCCAGTATTCTTCGGCCCGCAGTTCTCCGCGGCGGTGGATTAAGTAAACTTTTTCCGCCAGATCGACTAAAAAAATCGCGCCTTCGGCCGCCGCGTCCCCGCCGCCGATGACGGCTACGGTTTTTTTCCGAAAGAAAAATCCGTCGCAGGTGGCGCAATAAGAAACGCCCCGGCCGTGGAATTCTTTTTCGCCTTTTATTTCAAGCCGCCGGTGGGCGGTTCCCATGGCTAAAAGGACGGTTTTAGCTTCGTATTTTTTGCCTTGCGTGTCTTCCAGCCGGATTATGTCCCCGTCATTTTTTAAGGATTTAATAAAAGAGGGAACGATTTCCGCGCCAAGGCTTTTAACCTGTTCTTCGCAGAGCGCGGAAAATTCGGCTCCGTTCATGAGCTTTGTTCCGAGCCAATTACCGATCTCATGGGTTTCGGCGATCAGTCCGCCGGAATGCCCGAAAACGATATTTTTAAGGCCGTAGCGCGAAGCGTAAATGGAGGCGTTTAAACCGGCCGGACCGGCGCCGATGATCGCTATATCGTAGATTGTGTTTTTTTGCGGCATAACTTGATGCGCAGATGTTAGATTTATGAAGACAATAGTTAAAAGTTTAAAAATCAAAATTCAAAATTATTTCGTGAAAAATTTTTTATCAAAAATTTTTCACGAAATAATTTTACCTTAATTTTAAATTTTGAACTTTTAATTTTGAATTTATTACACCCATCCCCTATCCTTCATGGCCTCCGCCACCCGTTTCACCGCCAGGGCGTAAGCGCCCATGCGGAAGGTCGTTAAATATTTTTCTTTTTCGTCCCAGGCGGCGTCAAAAGCCGTAGCCATCGCCTCTTCAAGCTTACCAAGGATTTTTTCGCTAGTCCAGTAGTTGCCATAGGCGTTTTGCACCTGTTCAAAATAGCTTACGATTACTCCTCCGGCGTTAGCCAGGATGTCCGGGACGACAAGGATGTTTTTCTTTTTTAAAATTTCGTCGGCTTCGGGTGTGATTGGTCCGTTCGCCAGTTCAATAATAAGCTGGGTGTTGACGGCGCCGACGTTCGCCGCCGTGAGGGCATTTTCTAACGCCGCCGGAATAAGGATGTCCATTTCATGCTCAAAACAATGCATGCCCGGTTCCTTTACGCTCGCGCCGGGGAAATTTGCCACACTGCCGGTTTTTATCTTATGGCTCGCGACAGCCTCGGGATCAAGACCCATGTAATTACAGATTGTCCCTTTTGAATCGCTGACAACCGCTATCCGGTAGCCTTCTTTATGGAGCAATTTAGCCATGAAAGATCCGGCGTTACCAAATCCCTGGATCCCGACAGTCGCGTTTTTTTCCAGGCCGAGTTTTTTCGCCGCCTTATTCAGGATGTAAACCGCCCCCATGGCGGTTGAATATTCCCGGACCCGCGAACCGCCGATAGAAAGCGGCTTGCCGGTTATTACTCCGGGCGCGTGCCGGCCAATTTGTTTTTCATATTCATCAAGCATCCAGCCCATGATTTTCGGGTTGGTATAAACGTCAGGCGCCGGAACGTCAAGATCGGGTCCGATAAGTTTATAAATTGCCTGGATATATCCCCGGGACAGCCTCTCCAGTTCGCCTTCGGAGAGTTCGCGCGGGTTAACAATCACCCCGCCTTTTCCGCCGCCTAAAGGCAAATCCACCACCGCGGTTTTCCAGGTCATCCACGCCGAAAGCGCCCGGACTTCTTCGGGCGTTACGAGCGGATGGAAGCGGACGCCGCCTTTATAAGGCCCCCGGGCGTTATTATACTGCGAGCGGAAACCGGTAAAGATTTTCAGCCGGCCGTTATCCATTTTTATCGGAATGGAAACTTCAAGAAATTTTTGCGGCGCTTTTAAGAGTTCGCGGACGTTTTCGTCCAATTTTATGATATCCGAAACCTCTTTTAACTGCTCCATGGCGTTTTCAAAAGGGTTGTTCATATTCAATTATCAATTTACAAATATTGGAGTAATCCCGAATATACGAATCAAACCCAAATATACTAATATTGCGAAATTTAAAATTCGTATATTAATTTATATTCGTATATTCGGGAATACTCTCTAATTTATTTTATCGCTTCTTCCAGTTCGGGTTCTAAAACTTCCATCGGGCGGAAGCCGACAAAATCTTTTATCACTTTGCCGTCTTTAAAAAGTTTCATGTTCGGAATGCTCTGGATGGAATACTCCATAGCCAGATCCTGGTTTTCGGGTTCTTCCACGTTTAATTTAGTGATTTTCACTTTTCCCGCCATCCGGCCCGAAAGCTCGTCTAAGACCGGAGCCATCAGCCGGCACGGCCCGCACCAGGGCGCCCAGAAATCAACGAGAACCGGCAAATCGGATTTTATTACTTCGCTTTCAAAATTTTCTTTAGTTAAGTCAATTGCCTGCGACATAAATTTTTATTTAATTTTAAATAATGTTTTTAAATACCTTTCATTAATATTACCGGTTTTTTTCCGGCATGCAAAATCGTCTTTTAAAAGCTCCATGCCGAGCATGGCGGCCGCTTCCCGGATAGCCGAAATTTGCGCGATTATGTCTATGCATTCTTTTTTTTCCGAAAGCATCCGCCGGATACCCCGGAGCTGACCTTCAATCCTAGCGATGCGGTGAAAAATTTTTCGGGATTCTTCCCCGATTCGGATGGCTTTGCCTGGCGGACTATTTTTTCGGATTGGTTTTATATTTGGCGTTTTTTTATCAATCATATTGGCTCTTCTTTAAAAGGCTAGCTGAGGAAGATTAAGAATAAATTAATTTCGCTATTCCGGATTCATATACCCCCTGGGGGTATGGTAGAATATGACCGGCATATTGTCAAGAGTTGATGATATGTGGTAATAATGTAGTTAGTATGGATGATAAAAATTAAAATTTTCAATTTTCAATTTTTCCGCCCAAGGCGGATCCGCCTCTGGCGGACAATTTACAATGAATTTTCAATGATATTGAAAGTTTATTGATCATTGATAATTGATCATTGATAATTGATGTATGGATTACTCAAAAAAATCAATCAGCCTGCACGGAAAACGCAAAGGAAAAATCGGCACTCTCGTCAAAGTGCCCTTAAAAAATAAAACCGACCTGGCGCTCGCCTATACGCCGGGAGTAGCCGCGGTTTGTCTCGCTATTAAAGACCGGCCGGAGCGGACCTGGGAACTTACTAACCGGGCGAATACCGTCGCCATCGTTACTGACGGGACGGCGATTTTAGGCTTAGGCGATATCGGACCCGAAGCCGGTATGCCGGTGATGGAAGGCAAGGCCGCCATTTTTAAAGTGTTCGCCAACGTGGACGCGGCGCCGCTTTGCATCGCCACCACCGACACCGAGGAAATCATAAAATTCTGCAAACATATCCAGCCGAATTTTGCCGGAATTAACTTAGAAGATATTTCCGCGCCGAGATGCTTTGAAATTCTTGAGCGCCTGGAAAAAGAATTATCCATTCCGGTATTTCATGATGATCAGGACGGAACAGCAATCGTCGTTTTAGCCGCTTTGATCAACGCCTGCCGGGTGACGGGAAAAGTATTAGGAGAATTGAAAGTCGTCGTAAACGGCGCCGGAGCGGCCGGCATCGCCGTTAGCCGCCTATTAATGGAAGAAGGCGCGAAAGACGTTTTACTTCTTGACAGCCTCGGAACAATTTACGAAGGCCGAAAAAATCTGAATAGATATAAAGAAGTGATTGCCAAAAAAACCAATAAAGGAAAAATCGCCGGCGGACTAAAAGAAGCAATGGCCGGGGCCGACGTCTTTATCGGGCTTTCCAAAGGCAATCTAGTTAACCGGGAGATGGTAAAAAGCATGCGGCCGGATCCAATAATTTTTGCTTTAGCCAATCCGACTCCGGAAATAATGCCGGACGAGGCTTACGCGGCCGGAGCTTCCATAGTCGGCACCGGGCGCTCGGATTTCCCGAATCAGATTAATAACGCTTTGGTTTTTCCCGGGATATTCCGCGGGCTTTTTGACGGACGCGTTAAAATGGTAACCGTGAAAATGAAACTAAAAGCCGCCGAGGCGCTCGCTTATTCGCTTAAACCGAAAAAAGATAAGATTCTTCCGCTCGTTACCGAGAAAAAAGTCGTGAAAATAATCGCTAAAGCTATAAGCGGGAAGTAGAATAACGCGGGTTTATATTTGATTGAATTAACCCTTAAAATCTGCTATAATTACGTATATGACCCGTAAGGAATTCATCAAAAAAAGAAAAGTTTTATTCTGGTATATTAAGAATCCGGAAAATATTTCGGATGAAGTTTTGGTTGAATTTATTTTAAATTACGGCAACTGGGACGATGTGAAGAAACTGTTTAAAATTTTGGGGATAAAGAAAAGCGCGGAGGTATTTAAAGGACAGGCCTATAAGCCCCGGAGCAACTACCGCCCGGAAGTAAAAAATTATTTTAAACATTATTTCGCGCGATATGCATGAAGAAATATTGACCCCGGAACAAGTTAAAATTTTGCCATTAATACATAAATTTTCGCGCCGGTTCGGGCTCGTGGGAGGAACGGCTGTCGCCCTGCAAATCGGCCATCGGCGCTCCATTGATTTTGACTTGTTTACCGATAAAAAATTCAGGAACATTGATCTTCAGAAAAAAATGAATTACCGGAAATTGGACGAAATCCTCGTCAATAAAGACGGTGAATGGACTTTTATCCTGAACGGAGTTAAAATCACTTTTTTTCAGTTATTATCCGCCGTGGGATGACATCGACGACTTCATCGGGCAGTAGCCGCCCGGGACGCGAACCCCACCCCCAACCCCGCCACCGGAGCAGGCGGGAGATGAGACAATCTAAAAAATAGGCGAAGTAGCTCCGATATATAGGGCAGGGATCGTTGCGATGTCTTCGGACAACGCGTAAATCGACCCTGCCGCTTTTTTTTGGAATCGCTTCGCGACCGGCGCCGCGAATGCCGGACAGGCGAATTTTTTTCGGGAAAAATTGGCGTTGACACCCGGCATGTAATCCAATAGAATATAGATATAACAAGCGAATAATTAAAAGTATGGGCAAGGAAGAAATAAAAAAGAAAATTAAAGAGGCGGTGCTAAAAAGCGATTATAGAAAAGACATTGAAAAAATTTCCCTTTTCGGGTCTTATCTTAGCGGCGCGGAAAAAAAAGATAGCGACGTTGATTTATTGGTAGAATTTAATCCGGCGGCGATTGTCGGATATTTTAAGCTGGTTGCCATTCAGAAGGAGCTGGGAGAAGCGGTGAAAAAAGAAGTTGATTTACTTACGCCCGGCGCTTTAAGCAAATATTTCAGGGACGAAGTGATGAAACAGGCAGAGCTTATTTATGAAAAATAATAAAACCTACCTGCGGCATATAATTGATGCGATAGACAAGGCGCGGGAGTATACTCAGGGAAAAAGCTACGAGGAATTCCTCCAAAGTAGTTTGATTATTGACGGGGTTGTGAGAGAGCTGGAAATAATAGGAGAGGCCTCAGGCAATATAAGCGAGGATTTTCAGGAAGCGCACTTGGAAATCCCTTGGAGCAGGATGATAGGGATGAGAAATCGCCTTATTCATGAATATTTCGGGGTGGATAAAAAAGTCGTCTGGGATACGGTGATAAACGATCTGCCGGAGTTAAAGCAAGCTTTGGAATATCTTTTGGGATAAGTTTTAAGTAAATTACAGGATCGGCGCTTATGCCGGTTTTTTTGTTGCAAAATAACACCGCTTTTTTTTGGAATCGCTTCGCGAACCGGCGCTACGAATATCGGACACGCGAATTCTTTTTAGAAAAATAAAACCGCCGGAATGGCGGTTTGGACGGGCTAGTTCTTTCCATGCTCCGGATTGTAATTCAGAGAAAAATATCAAAAAGCATCCTTTTATAAATACTGCCGCGATGCTCAACTTTAGTTATGAGGATTCCGGTTTTTTCAACTTCAAAAACGGCTCGATAGTCTCCAATCCGGAAACGGTAAGTTTTTCCGCCGACCGCGGAAAGATGTTTGGCGTTCCGGAGAGGTTTCGGCTGAGAGCAATAAAAAATAATTTTTTCAATAATTCTTTTGCCGACGCCGGACGGGAGACGGCTAAGCTCTTTTTCGGCGGCTTTAGTAAAATCAAACCTAAGCATAAAGAACGCTATTTAATTCCGAACGCTTTTTTTAGCTTAGTTCCAGAAACCCGGCCGGAAGCTTTTGAACGCCGCGTTTCCTCGGAAAATTCTGGAGTGGCGGCTTCCATGTCCTCTAAAAGTTCCTCCCAAGAATCAAGATCAATAAAAAAGCCTTTTACCGCGCCTTTTTCGTCAGTGAGACTCGCTATGCCTTTGAGTAAATTTCTAGCTTTTTCGTTAAGAGAAGAAAGCGGTATGGATTTATTGCAGGTTAATGAATTTAACATATTTTTTACAGGAAAATTAATAATGAAATATTAGCAAACCTGCCTTAAGATTACATTAAACATAAGCGGATGTCAAAATAGAATTACTCGCTGTAGTGGTAATTTTTCGGTATCAATAAAATATGTTATAATAATATTATTACGGAATTTCGCCGGAGCGATTATTAGGGAATAATTTTTACATCATGGAAAATCTTAAAGAATCATTAATAAAGGAAATTAATTGGCACGCCATGGGAGTGAAAGCCGTTTTTTCGGCGCTTTCGTCGTCGGCCGCGGGGCTTTCTTCGGCCGAAGCGTTAAAGAGGCTCGCGGTCGCGGGGAAAAACTCCCTTCCGGAAAAAGAAAAATCCGGCCGGATCGCGCTTTTTTTCTCCCAGTTCAAAAGCCCGCTTATTTATATTCTTATTCTCGCCGGGGCGGTTTCCCTCGGCTTCGGCCATTTTATTGACGCCGGGGTTATTTTCGCGGCGCTCGCGGTAAACGCGGTTATCGGGTTTTTACAGGAAGACAAAGCCAACCAGTCGCTTAAAAAAATTGCCCGCTTGATGGTTCCGACCGCTCTAGCGCTCCGGGACGGGGAGAATAAAAAAATTCCGGCTACTGATCTCGCGCCGGGCGACGTCGTTTATCTTTTAGGCGGACTGTCGGTTCCGGCCGACTGCCGGATTATCGCCTGCGAAGAGCTTGAAATAAACGAAGCGATCCTTACCGGTGAATCGTTTCCGGTAAAAAAGTCAACGGAAAAAAACGGGATTGGAAGCGCTTTGGGCGACCGGACCGGAATGGCCTATATGGGAACCGTCGCCTTAAAAGGGAATGCCCGGGCCGTAGTCGTCGCCACCGGCCTTAATACCGAAATCGGGAAAATTGCCCGGCTTACCGAGTCGGTTAAAGAAGAAGCCACCCCTCTGCAGGAGCGGCTAAAAAAGTTTTCCAACCAAATCGGTTTGCTTATCCTTATTCTTTGCGCTCTAATATTTTTCGCCGGAGCCGCCGCCGGCTATGATCTTTTTCAGATTTTTTTAGCGAGCGTGGCAATCGCGGTTTCATCCATCCCCGAAGGCCTGCCGATCGCCATTACCGTTATTTTAACTATCGGCACGCAGGCTTTAGTCCGGGAAAAAGCTTTAGTCCGCAAGCTCTCGGCTACCGAAACTCTAGGGTCGGTTACGGTAATTTGCGCCGACAAAACCGGTACCCTGACTGAAGGGAAAATGCAGGTGGTAAACCTGATTTTTCCTGACCAGAGAATTGACCTCGTAAAAGGGGAGTTTAAGCATGAAGATCCGGAACTGGTTTTTCACGCCTTGCGCATCGGATTGCACGCCAACGACGCTTTTCCCGAAGGCGAAATTACCGACGGGGCGGCCAAGGAAGCCAACGTTTCAAAAATTATCGGCTCGCCGACCGATTCAGCCGTCATGCTCGCGCCCATCCAGGCGGGCTTTAATTATTTTCAGGAAAAAGAAGAATTTCCGCGCCTGGATGAAATTCCTTTTGATTCGGAAAAAAAATTCATGGCCACCTTGCACGCCGTGAAAAAGAAAAATAAATTTTTAGCCGTTGGACGGGTTCTTTTTGCCAAGGGCGCGCCGGAAGTGATTTTAAATTATTCGTGCTATTATTTAAAAGGGACGAAAATCAGGGTGATGGCGAAAAAACAGCGCGAGGACATAATTTTTGAATTTAAGGAACTGGCCTCCGAAGGCCTTCGCGTCCTCGCCTTGGCTTATCGCGCCATTCCGGAAGGGGAAAAGAAGAATGATCCTAAGCTTCTTTGCGAGGAACTCGTTTTTGTCGGACTCATGGTTTTAAAAGACCCGCTCCGGGCGGAAGCGCGGGAGACCATAAAAATTTGCGGCAGGGCCGGCATCCGACCGGTGATTATTACCGGCGATTATAAGCTGACGGCCGCCGCGATTGCCCGCGAGGCCGGACTGAAGATAAGCGAGAAAAGCGTCCTGACCGGCCCGGAACTTGATCTTATGGACGACCGGGAACTTATGGAAAAATGCTCCGGCGTAAACCTTTACGCCCGGGTGAGCCCGCACCACAAACTGCGCATTATTAAAGCCTTAAAAGAGCGGGGGGAAACCGTCGCCATGGCCGGGGACGGGGTAAATGACGCGCCGGCCATAAAATCCGCGAACATCGGCATAGCTCTCGGATCCGGAACTGACGCGGTAAAAGAAGCGGCCGATATAGTCCTTTTAAATGATAATTTCTCCACTATAGTTTCGGCCGTCCGGCAGGGGCGTATAATTTTTTCTAACATCCGGAAAGTGATGATTTACCTTTTGTCCGACAGTTTTTCCGAGATGATCTTAATCGCCGGTTGCCTTATTTTCCGCCTGCCGCTTGCCATCCTTCCGGCTCAGATACTCTGGATTAATATAGTAAACGACAGCCTGCCGAGTTTTGCCCTTTCTTTTGAAAAAGGCGAGGCCGGAGTGATGAAAAAAAAGCCCCGGCCGAAGAGCGAACCGATATTTAATACCCAGATGAAAGTTATTGTTATCGCCGCCGGAGTAATAAGCGATATTTTCGTTTTCGGGATTTTTTACTATTTATTGAAAGGGTACTATAATATTGAATATATAAGAACAGTAATATTCGCTTGCGCCGGTTTTGATTCCCTTTTGTATATTTTTAGCTTAAGGAGTTTTGAAATTCCGGTCTGGAAGATAAATCCGTTTAGTAATCCCCGCCTTTTGGCAGCGGTGTCAGCCAGCCTTGCCTTACTCCTCGTGGCCATTTATTTCGCCCCGCTCCAGGCCCTTCTTTCAACCGTTGACTTAGAGTTTAACGTCTGGCCGCTTATAATCTCGGTTGGGGCGTTAAATATTCTGCTGATTGAATCAGTAAAATATTATTTTAGGAGAAGAAACATATGAATTCTGGAAAGAACAGAAAAAATTTAGCCGGCCGTCTTTTTTCCTCACGGGTTTTTCTTACAATTTTCGGCCTCTGTATCCTCACTTTGCTTAGTTTTCCTTTGGCGAAAAATCTAAGCCAAAGGTATAAAATTGACGAAGAGGTGGCAAAAATGCGGGAAGAAATCAGTCGGATTGAGAAAAAAAACAGCGGCTTAAAAGAACTGGCAAGCTATTTTGAATCAGATCAATTTATTGAAGGAGAGGCTCGGCTGAAACTCTCGTTGAAAAAAAACGGTGAGGAAGTTGTTGGTATTAAAAATCCGGTTTCTGAAATGGAAAAAGAAAGCGACGCCGGTTCGGTTTATAACTTGCCCGGGCTGGAGAATCTTCAGCCGGAAAAGCTGAAAACCAATCCGGAAAAATGGATTAAATATTTTTTTGGAAATTAATGTGCTCCGTATGGGTTTATTTTAATTTAAAGGTATGGGTAAAAGCATTGACGGGATAAAAAAATTGAATCCCTCCGAAGCTCCGCGTTCGGCGGAGCGAAGGGGAATAAATTTTTTTGACCGGGAAAGATCAAGAAAATTAGTGCTTGAGACTATCGGTGAAAGAGAACCGCTTCCGGGCGGTTCGGTTCAAGGCGGCGAAAAAGAAAAAAAATTTCCATTCCCCGCGCTTTTTAGCAGCCGGGCTAGAATATTTGATGGCATAGTAAAAGCTAAAAGCGGCGATGGTCGGATTATATCCGCGCCCGGGGGGTCGAAAAAAGATGATTTTTCCAAAGACAAAGAGAAGATAGATAAACTGCTAAGGGAGAAGCAGGAGGAAGAAGAAAAAATCCGCCGGGAAGAAAAGCGCCGGGAAGAAAAAAAAGCCGAATTAAAAAAGGAAGCCCTGAGGCTGGAAGCGGGAAAAATAAGGGCGGAAGAAGTTAGGAAAATAAAAGAGGCGGACCAAAAGAGGCGGGAGGAAGAGGAAAAAAAAATCAGGTTAAGGTTAGAAGAAGAGCTTCGCCGACGGGAAGTGGAAAAAAAAGGAAAAGAGCGGCTCGCGAGAGTTATTGAGGAAGAAAAAAAGGAAAAAGCAAGAAGAATCAGAGAGGAAAGGAAGAGAAAAAAAAAGCTGGAAGAAATAAAGATAAAAAGGCAGGAGGCGGCGATAAAAATTGTCGGCGCGATAAAGAGAGGCGGAAAGAATTTTTCTAAAGGTTCGCGGATTTTTATTAAATACTCCTGGCTTCCGGCTTTGGTTTTTATCGTGGCTTACTTAGTGTCATATTTGGCATTTGGCGCGGCGCTCCTGGTTTTTCAAATTGATAACCCGAACATGAGAAAGGCGGGAAAATATTTTCCTCCGGTTCCGGCCATTTTTACGAGAGAATGGGCGGTTGATTATTTTTTTTACGCCGACGCCAGGAAAGAGAATAAGCTAGCGGCCGAAGATATGGGAGGCTATTTTATTAAAAAATCAGTTTTGGATGAATTGGCTTACCGTCATGCTTATAATTCTTCAGCGGCCGAGGAAAGCAATCGGGACGATTTTTTCAGCCGGGCGGTGATCGGCGATGAAGAAATAAATAAAATTCCTCTCGCGAGAATAAGGAAAATTAGCGAGCTCGCCGGGGAAAATGATTTTTACGCCATCGGCGCGAAATACGCCGATAAGTCCGGGGCGGCGAGGCTCGCCGATTTAGGGCTTCAATATAATGGATTCGGCGAGATAACGAGGACGAGGGAAATAAGCCCGGTCGTATTCGGCAAAGACGGCTATTACATTTTAAAATTCAGCGGGCTGGACGAAAAAAAAGCTGTCCGGGTTGATTACGTTTTTATCAAAGCTAAAACCCTGGATGAATATCTCGCGGAGAAAAAAGAGAGCTTGAAAGTTTTTAAGCTGGTGAGGGATTGAAAGGGTTTTGATAAAACGGCAAAATCCCCTTGCGGGAGATTTTGCCGGAGCGTAAGAAGTTTTTAAGCTGGTGAGGGATTGAAAATCTTGAGCCAAAAGTGGGATTCGCCCCGCGCGCCTTCGGCCGCGGGATGACTCGCTCACACGCGAGTCAAACTCTTGGCAGCTGGTAGCTTGGAATGATAATCTGAGCCAAAAGTGGGATTCGCCCCGCAAGTCTTACGACTGCGGGATGACTCGCTCACACGCGAGTCAAACCCGTTTTTGTTCATTTTACTTGAGCCGCCTCCGAGATTCGAACTCGGGACCTACGCGTTACGAGTGCGTTGCTCTGCCAGCTGAGCTAAGGCGGCGTTTCATTCTGCGCGAAGCAGGGAGCGGGTGAGCGGAATTGAACCGCCCTCTCAAGCTTGGGAAGCTTGCATAATAGCCACTATACGACACCCGCGAAACGATTTTAAATTATGAGTTTGGCCATCCGGAACATATCTGTTATACTGGCTATCATAATGAAAGGATGAATAAATGTCAAAATTAATTAACGAAAAAATGCCAATACTAAAAATAAAAAATTCAATTCTCGCCTGGGTTTTTGTTTTATCTTTCGGATTTTTTGCCGCTCCGGGCATAGCAAACGGCGCGGAAATAAGTCCTTACCGGATAACCCTGGATAAGGCGACAATCGCTAAAGGCTATACTGTCGCTTATCCAGACGGAAGCTTAAAGCTGTCGCTCGTTCCGGGGATTTTAAGCGAGGACACTCCGGTGGAGATTGAAGAACTGGACGAGGCGTTTTCCTACCCGTGGGAATTAGAAAAAATTAGCCCGGTCATGCAGTTTGAATTTAAAAATAAAGCCGCTTACGACAACCATAAGCCATTTTACATCCAGTTCAATTACGAAAAGGAAGACGCGGGAATGAAGCAGGTTTTCTTTTACGATAAAACCGCGGGAGCCTGGCGTTCGCTCCCGACCTGGGACAATCCGGAAGAAAACTTCGTCCGCTCTTTAATCCATCTCCCTTACGCCCGGATCGCGGTTTTTACCAACTCGGAAATTTTAACGAGCGGGCGAGCGAGCTGGTATAGTTATAAAAAAGGCCTATTCGCCGCCTCGCCTGATTTTCCTTCCGGTTCAAGGCTCCGGGTTCATGCTCTTGGATCGGAAAAGTTTGTTGATGTTACGGTTAATGATTTTGGCCCGGATAGAAAAGCCCATCCCGACCGGGTTGTTGACTTAACTAAAGAAGCGTTCGCTAAAATCGCCCCGCTTTCCGATGGAACCGTCGGCATCTATGTTGAGCCGCTCGTTATAACCGGCGGGCTTAAAAATAAGCTGGCGGAGTACGGCCGGGGCGCTCCAACTTCCCCGAACCTCGCTTTCCGGGCGGCCATTGTCATGAATGAAGATACCGGAGAAATTCTCCATTCGCAAAACGCTTCCTCAACTTTTCCTCTCGCGAGCCTCACCAAAATCGTCGCGATAAAAGTATTTTTGGAAGCCCATCCCGACCTTTCGGAAACCGTTGCTTACAGCGTTAAAGACGCCGAGTATAATTACCTTTACTGCAAGCCCTGGGAGTCGGGAAAGCTGGCTTTAGAAGACGGCGAAACCCTGACGGTTAAAGATCTCGTTTATTCCAGCCTGGTCGGCTCAACCAATAATACGGTGGAAACGCTAGTCCGGGTTTCGGGTCTGACGCGCGAAGAATTCATAAAAAGGATGAACGAGCTCGTTAAATCTTACGGGGCAATAAGCACCCGCTTTATTGAACCGACCGGCCTGGCGCCGGAAAACGTGAGTTCGGCCGGAGATTATGCTATAATAGCGGGAGAGATTTTAGACGACCCGGTGATAAAAGACGCGAGCGTAACGCAAGTCTATAAATTTACCACCATTAATAAAAATAAACCCCATTCCATAAAAAATACGAACTTTCTCGTCCGGGAAGGAAAATATGAATTTACCGGATCAAAAACCGGCTACTTAAACGAAGCGCTTTACTGCCTGATGTCGCGGGTAAAAGCCGAGAATGGCGATAACCTGATTGTCGTTACCATGGGGGCGAAAACCCGGGACGAGAGTTTTAGAAAAACCGAAGACCTGATTAAATACGGTCTTTTGGCGGTTGAAAAAAGCGAAGCCAGTAAAAACCTGGCTTACGGCGGGTAATGTTATTTCTAACTAAAATTTGTGATAAAACTTTTAAATGTTTCAAAAATTTATCAGCCTGACATCAAAGCCTTAAACCAGGTAACTTTGCATATAAAGCCGGGGGAATTCGTCTCCATTGTCGGCCAGTCAGGCACCGGAAAAACAACGGTCATAAAAGCCCTGATCGGCGAAGAAAGAGTATCGTCCGGAAAAGTAATAATCGGCGGCTGGGATGTTACGCGGATAAAGCCCGCGGACGTTCCGTTTCTTAGGCGCCAGATCGGCGTAATTTTTCAGGATTTTAAGCTTCTGCCGAAAAAATCACTTGAAGAAAATATCGCTTTCGCTTTGCAGGTCTGCGGGCAGGCGCCGAAAAAAATTAAGACCATTGTCCCGCACGTGATGAAAATCGTCGGGCTGGAAGATAAGATGCGCCGCTGTCCTAACGAAGTTTCCGGCGGGGAACAACAGCGCGCCGCGATCGCCAGGGCGCTCGTCCACAGGCCGAAAATACTTTTAGCCGACGAACCGACCGGCAACCTTGATTCAATCAACACCAAAGATATTATTGACCTTTTACTGAAAATAAATAAGTTCGGCACAACCGTGGTTTTAGTCACCCATAACCGCGAAGTGGTGAACCGCCTGAAGCGCCGGGTAATTACCCTTGACCGCGGCTGCCTTATTAGCGATCAGGAATGCGGGAAATATATTTTGTAAAGTCCCGAAGTCCAAGAGTCCGGAAGGCTTGATTGCTTGATGACTTCGGACTTTCTGACTTATAGACTTTAGACTATTATTTTTATGTTTTTATCCTTAATCCGCGTAATTAAATTCAGTCTGCAGGATATTTACCGCAATATTTGGCTTTCGCTCGTTACGGTAACAATCCTTATCCTCGCCCTTTTTTCCGTTAACATGCTTTTAGCTGTTGAAGCGATCAGCCGGGCGGCGATTGATTCGGTAAAAGAAAAAATAGACATCAATCTTTACCTTAAATCCGAGGCGAACGACGAGGAAATCCTCGCGGTTAAGTCAAAAGTTTCCAACCTGGAAGAAGTAAAAGAAGTCCGCTATATTTCTAAAGAGGAAGCCATGGAAAAATTTAACGAAAAGCATAAAAACGATCCGGACATGCTTGAAGCCTTAAAAGAATTAAACGACAACCCGCTTACCCCGACACTTGTTATCCGCGCTAAAGATATTGACCAATATGGAAGCCTGATCGCGAAAATCAACGCGATTGACAGCCCGGCCATTGAATCGCGGAATTTTAATGACCATAAAACCATCCTGAAAAGAATTGACGCCATAACAACGAAAGTCTCCGAAGCCGGCGCCATCATCAGCCTGATTTTTGTTCTCATAACCGCGTTCCTCGTTTACAATTCCATCCGCGTTGCGATTTATATCCACCGACGGGAAATCGGCATCATGCGCTTAGTCGGCGCCTCAAACTCGTTCATAAAAATGCCATACCTCGTCTCCAGCGCGATTTACACTTTAGCCGGGCTCTTAGCGGTCATAGCGATATTTTTTCCTTTTCTCGGACTTTTACAGCCCTACCTTGAAGCCTTTTTCATTGACTATAATATAGACATTATTTCCTATTTCTCTAATAATTTTCTTAAGATCTTCGGTCTGCAGTTCCTCGCCCTCGCCGCCGTCAACGCCATAGCCAGCCTTATTGCGGTGAGTAAGTATTCAAAGGTGTAGGGATGGGACTTACGCGTTCGGCGCAAATGCCCGCTCTTGTTCCGCTAAGATCTGCCTCACCCCCAACCCCTCTCCATTAACTGATGTTAATAGAGAGGGGAGCCAGAGGAATAAATTTAATAAAAATTATCCTTATTATTCCAGCTCCCCTCTCCATACCGCAATACTGCGGGATGGAGAGGGGTCGGGGGTGAGGCAAACCAGCATAAAACAGCCGGTCACGCATTAAAACCGCGGACCGGTTTTTAGTTTGGCTGTTTTGAGATTTTTTTGACAAAAACCGGAGATTATATTAAGGTGCAGGCAACCGAAAACCTGAAACAGGAGGAAAAATTGAAATTGGAACAAATCATTCAGCGGCTAAGGGACGAGGGTACGCCCCAATGCGACGCGTCGTCGCAGGAAGGTTGTGCTCTCAAAGGTGTTGACTTTTTTGTTTATCTGCCCAACAAATGTGGTTTCATTAGGGCTGTCGGACGTCTCTTTGCCAAGACTGAAGACAACGAAGAGAGAGCGGTCGCTGAGACGGAGCTTTTTTATCAGCTCCAGGAAGGCGATAAAATATCCCAGCAGGCGGCGCTGGGATATCTTCTACATAACAAGCCGTTGATAGAAAATTGGGTCCGTTTGTTCGATTTTATGACGGATCCAAAAAATTCGGATATTGTAACATTAGCCAGGCAAGTCATGCCTGGCGAATGTGAACACTTTCCGGATTCCGCTTCACCCCCCGCCGCCTAACCCCGCCACCCCCGCTCTTTTCAAAACCCTACCCCCGCTCTTTCAAACCCCGTTTCAAATACCCACCCAAAACACAAAGCCGGTCAGCGATTCTTCCTTTCGCGCGACCGGCTTTTTCTTTTTGGGAATTTTTTTTAGTTAGTGATTTCCACTCCACCGAAAATGGCGGCGCCTTTTAAATTAAGGGTTATGTTTCCGGCGCCCGAGGTATGGTTATCATAGCCGCCGAAGATGGCCGTGCCTTTGGAGTTAACTTTCCAGTTTTTTGGGATCATGATTTTTAAGCCGCCGAAGATGGCGGTCACTTCCATTTCAATATTCTCTCCGGCGGTTTTTACCTCTCTAAGATCAAGTTCGCCGCCGCCGAAGACAACAACGACTTTTCCGCCCTGAAAATTTTCCGAAGTAATAGTTTTTTCAATCGGGCTGAATATTATTGCCTCGTTTAAATAATCCTCGCCCGAAGTCCTTTTTTCACCGCTTAAGGCGATACCCCGCCTCCGGCCGGTGAGGATTCTTACGCCTATCGCGATAAGAATTACCGAAAAGGCGATCTTAAAGAAATTTTCTCCGAAAAAGGCGCTGAGCCCGATGATGATTAAAACTATCCCGGCAATTATTCTTCCCATATTAATTATTGAAATTAAGATTAAAATTTTGAACGAAATTTATGAGTCCCGCGGGCAGGCCGCCTAAAAGGGAAGACTGAACATGGATCAGGCCGTAGATAATGATAAATCCATAAACGGCCAGGGAAGCGAGAAAGAGTAGAGCCCCGGCGCCCGGAGCATGCCCAAGAAGGATCTTAATCCCGGCTAAAATAAGGAGAGCCGGCCAGAAGACCCAGATGTAATTCCAGATTTCCCAGGGAATAACGCCGAGGGTGTTTAAAAGGAGAATTATTCCGGCAAAAAGAATAGCAACGCCAACGCCCGGATCGCCGCGACGGCAACAGCCGTTGTAATCATGGTTTTGATGGCTTCCGCAACAACCCTTCCGGTTTTTTCCGGAATAAACTTCTTCGCCGAAAACATGGACATTCGGCTCTGATTTTTTAGCCTCATTTTTTTCTTCCATAAGTTTATGAGATGGTAGTAAAAGTAATTTTGTAACCATCTCAATGTTAGCTATTAATTATTTTTTCTTTTTCGCTTTTCCGTTGCCCTCGCTGGCGTGGCGGGCGACTGAGTTGATGAAGCCGAGGATAACTCCCATACCGACGAAAATATAGATGATGGAAAATATTTTTCCGGCGTCGGTTCGCGGAGCCAGGTCGCCGTAGCCGACCGTAGTCAGCGTCGTAACGCTGAAGTAAAAAGAATCCAGCCATCTCCAGCCTTCAATTAGATGGTAATAATAAGTGCCAAAAATAAGAATACCGATAACGAAAAGCAGAAGCCCGCGGAATTCGGGATCTTTTAAACTTCTCAGTATGGACCAGGCGTACCGGAATATGTTTAAGAGCATAAATTAATTCAGCGGCCGATTGCCTTAAAAAAATTAAAACATTTTGCCGATAAAAATACCGGCCGAGTACGTAAGGGCGAGAACGACGCACATGATAAATAAATGTTCACCGACGATTTTAATTGAATTTTTTTTGTCCTCCCCTAAAAAATAGCTGAAAATCCCTAAAAGCAAAAATCCATAAATAAAACTTACGAGGGCGGCCGTTCCAAGGCTGAATAGTACGAAGGGAAAAATAAAAGACGAAGCGAATATTGCTTTGGACAAAAGAGTGGCTATTGTTGATTGCCAGATTTCTTTTTCAGTATGTTCTTTTTGCGACTCTTCGGAAATATGAATACCGAGCGCGTCGGAAAACGAATCAGCGATCGCGATAGTAATAATGCCGCCGATGATTGCCAGCCGCGAATGGGTGCTTGAGTAAATCCCCATAATCAATCCGAGAGTAGTAATCACGCCGGAAGTAAGGCCGAAACTGAATCCGGTCTTGATGGATTTGCACAGCAGATATTTCACGCCTGATTCCTTATAGCCGTTTATTGTTTCTTTGCATTTATTGATCATACTGGTATTATTTTACCATTCCTTATTCATTTATAAAATAGGTCTGAATTTCCGGGTAAAAAAATAACGCCTATGCGGGCGTTATTTTGACTGGCTCGGGGACGCGGACAGCTTTCGGACTTTTCCGGTTGAAGAGATTTTTTTGGCCGTTAAAGAGAATTGGCTTTTTGTTAAAGAGATGAGAGCGGGATCCGGAATTGAACCGGCAACAAATTCATCAAGCCCCGCATGGAAGAGAACTAATTTTTTACTTAAGCCAAGACACAAATAGCACCCAAGTATATTCTTAATTTGGTACTCTTCCATGCTCTCCATGGTAATAGTTTCTGATCACCCTTTTCCCGCTCTCATCTCATAATCTCTAAAAAAACAAAAATAAGCTTTACGGAAAAGTATTAATTCCGTAAAGCTTTAACAATAGCGATAAGCACGATGGCGCCGAATAACGCGACTAAAAAGCTATATAAATTGAAGCCGGTTACGGCGCTTTTCCCTAAAAAACTCATTAGCCAGCCGCCGATAATCGCTCCGATAATGCCAACGACAATATTCAGCGCGATCCCTTGTTGCGGACTGGTTTTCATGATAATTGAAGCGATCCAGCCGACTAAAGCGCCAAAGATAATCCAAAGAATAATTCCCATATTAGTTAGTTATAAATTTATTATTTTTCCTGGCTATTCAATTTAGCCGCGGCTTCAGGAGTTGAAACTGTTTTTCCCGCTATAAACAGTTTGACGATGCCTATGGCAAGAATCCAGTACACCAGCATGGCGAGCAGGGTAGTCCATTCAAAAATACTGCCTTGAATATAAGTTACGCGGAATACGCTGATAAATGGAGCCGCGAAAACATAGGTTATCCCATAGATGAGGCTGGTAAAGCCGGCGGCCGGGTTGGCGCTGAGAAACTTTAAAATAAATCTAAAAGCCAAGAAAACTTCTATCAAGCTAAGAATATACCAGACAATTTGAGTGCCTCTGTATAGTGGTTTGGTTGTTGGTGAATTATATGAGTCCATATTTTTTTCCCGCCCGGAGGAGGAGAGTTAATAAGTTAAGATTTTTTAATTCCGCGGTCAGCAAGTCTTCACTTTTTAATAATTAATATTTAAACCCGTTAACAACTGCGTGAAAAATCCCTAAATTTTAGAGTCAGAAGGAATCGGTCTCCTTTTTAGTTTGTCAATTTCTTTGATTAACTTATTTATCCTGGCTTCCATTTTCTGCGTCCTTTCCGTAAGATTGTTTTCAAAATTCTTGGTATGATTGGCGAGCGATTCAGCGACGGTCGTCATTTCCGTAATATCTTCAATAGCCAGTATTATTATTTGCCGGAATGATTCAGGGGGAAGCGGTTCTTTAAAAATAGCGTCTTCTTGGAAATATATCCGTCGGGCATTTAAAATCATTATCTTCTGCCCGATGGAAGGAAAGTTATGGGTGACCTCAAAGCCTTTGAAAAAGGTGTCTTTGGGCAGAATATCTTCAAGCAGTTTTCGCAAGGCGGGAATATTCCATTGGCCGTCTCCAAGCTCAAATACGATCTTATTTTCGGTTTCCTTCGGTTCAACCTGGAATTTCCTGTAAAAAGGTTCATTGGCCGCTATTACCCGAAGGTTTTTATCCAGAATTAATACCGGCTCGCGCACAACATCAACTACAGTCCTTATGTAGGTTAGGCCTTTCCCCCATAAATGTTCAAAAAAATACTCACTACCGGGCGCAAAAGTCTTTTTTCCGCTGTTTTTCTTTGTCATATACTTAATGTTATATTAATGAGCCGTCGGTAGACTTAAACCATTACAGATAAAATTATGACTACACAGAACGTAAAAAAATCGCAAGCGGATCTGACTTTGGCGTACCATAACCACCAAAAAGAACTTATTCTTTACGCGCTTTCAAAAACTCAAGACCGCGATATGAGCGAAGATCTGATCCAGCAGACTTTTATAAAAACCTGGACTTATCTGGTTAAGCAGGGAAAGATTGATTTAATGAAAGCTTTCCTTTACCACGTATTAAAAAATCTCATCGTAGACCAGTATAGGAAGCCTAAAACAATTTCGCTGGATGCCCTGCTTTCAAAAGGTTTTGAAGCGAAGGTCGGCGATCCGGAGCGACTGGTAAATATTATTGACGGAAAGGCGGCGTTTAGCCTAATCAAAAATCTCCCCGAAAAATATCAAAGGGTAATGGAAATGCGTTACGCGCGGGATCTGTCCCTTAAAGAAATGTCTATTATCACCGGACAGTCTATAAACGCCATGGCCGTGCAATCGCACAGGGGGCTCTTAAAGCTTAAATTGCTATATGATCATGCCAGCGCTTAATTAATTTTTAAAATAAAATTTATGGGAATTCTTCTTTGGATTCTGTTTGGCGGTTTAGTCGGCTGGATCGCGTCAATGATTATGAAGACTGACGCCCAGCAAGGCATCGCGCTAAACATCATAGTCGGCATTGTCGGCGCGGTAATCGGGGGCTGGATTATGAGCTTCATCGGCAAAAGCGGAGTAGGCGGTTTTAATCTTTACAGCTTCCTGGTGGCCTTGCTTGGAGCCATCATCCTTATAGCCGTTGTCAAAGCCCTGCGGCGGTAATAGTATTTAAACAGATAACAATCATTTTTTGTTTATGATCAAAAAATAAAAAACCGTAGAGATGAGTCAATGCCTCATCTCTACGGTTTTTTTGCTCGGGGTAGTGGATGAAGTTAGAAATGCTATTTATTAAAATTATATGACTGCTTAATCAGATAAAAAACATTATCAATCTGATCTTCTTTTGTTATTTTTACTTCATAATCACCATTTCCCCAGTGTCCAACTGGTTTAGGATTAAGCAAATCTCTAGCGATATTCTTAGGATCATCTAATTTTCCACTAGGGACATTTAAAAACACTTTAATATCCTTGCTACGAATTTCTACGTCAACAAAATTAGTCGCCATTTTATAGGCAATATATAATTTTTTTGGCTCCTCAATAATATCGGTATCTAGGGCGGTAATTTTTTCTCTTAAAGCATAAAATATTCTTTTTATTTCCTCTTTTTTACCTCTTAAATGATCTTCTAATTTATATTGCTTCTGTAATTTTTCACCTATTTCTTTTTCTTTCTTGGAATTTTTATAAATTTGAGTTGTGCTTATTCTAACCTTTTCTTGCTTTTCTAAATCTAATTGCAACAGATCATCTTCGTATAAACCATATTTTAACAATTCAATTTTTATCGGCAATATTTCGGCCGTATCCAAATCAAATTTATTATAACTCTCTGCTACACAAATCACGCGCGGAGATGCCCAATCAATTTCGCATTTAATATCTTTATCCCTGCATAACATTTCAAAATTGGCTCTATGATCCAAAAGCCATTTTAAATAAGACAGTCCCTGATTAATTACATTATCATTTTGCCCTTTTTTATATTCAATAATGCAAGGTGAGCCATTTTTATCTACCCCAAGCGTATCAATTCGTCCGCCGGAAGTTGTGCTAAATTCAGAGGCCAAAAAGTTAATATTTAAAATCTCGCTAAGATTATTTTCAAATAAATTTTGGATATCTCTTTCTTTTAAAACTTCGCAAGAAGATAACTTTTTTGCGTTTTTGTCCTTGATTTTAAATAATGGCATAAAATTATAAATTATTAGCTAATTCTTCGTAAGCAGTTATTATGAAAGGCATTTGAGGAACTATAGTCTCCATTTTAACATTTACTAAGGGATTATGGGCGGCCGTATCTCCTAAAAATTTTATTCCTTTTAATTCGCTTGCAGTTTTCGGCAAAATAATGTGCCTATTATTTATTTTTTCTTTACTCGCAATATCAATCATTTTTTCCAAGCCAACAAGGAAACCAGGCTTACTAATATCTTCAATTTTAGCTTGTATTTCTTGTTTGGAAAAAACTAAAAGAATTAATTTTTCTAATATCTTTCTTAGCAGAAATGCGGTACAGGTACCGCTACAGCCAAAGCTATGTTCCAGATCTTCAAATTCAATTTTAAAATCTTTCTTTAATTTATCGGTTAACTCGGCTGAGAATAAAGAAGCATCAGATATTTTCTTCTTATTTTTTAACGGATTCTGCAAATATTTAACATGATTTATTCCTACTTCAGTGATTTCGATTACTCCATTGTTGGATTTAACCCAATTTTCTTTTTGAGCATGATATAACTGGCTTGGATTATACAATCTCTTAAATTGTGTTTTAGGCCATTCCTTTTTTAATGCTCTAACTCCTGTATTATTTTCTATTTGTCCATCGGTTAAAAAATAAATTAAGGCAAGAATTTTTTCTTTCCCCGACATCTTACTTAATGGCAGACAGGATAAAAAATTAATTTTATTCATTTTTTTACTTTAAAATATTCTCCCATTCTTCTGTTAATTGGTACATGCCATATTCATGCGTATCAACCCAGCCCTTAGTCTTGGCCTCATTGGGATAGAAATCGTTATAATTTCCAAGTAGTTTTTTTGTTGACATTTTTGCCCAAAGACTCTTTATGTCCGTCATGGAAATATCTTTTTCAATATCGCCCTTTGCTAAAAAAGCAACCATTAAAACAAATTTCTTTGGTCCACTCTTATCGCTGGCATATCTTGATATATAAGCCCTTGGGTTTAGATCGAATTTAATTAATTCGTTGTCAGTATTAAAATGTTGCTGTTTTTTGGTGTTAAAAACTTTTTTTTCTAATTCTAATATTCTTTTTTCTAACTCATTTATTTTTTGATCAGACATAAATTTATAGTATTATTTTTTAGAATAAACCCAAATTTTACCCATGCCGGCTTCGGTATCTATTTTTTTTCTTGATAAAATATCGTTTCTCACTAAAGGGAGAAGATAAGACGGCAAACTGGATAGCTTTAACGATGTAACTCCTTTCTCTATTAATTTTTTATAAATTTCGGTGCCATTCTTGCCAGTATTAAAAAATCCCTCTTCATTTAGTTTAAGTAAAAAATCTGTAACTGATGACTTTCTGGGCTTATTATTTTTTTTTACACTTTTAGGGGAGTTACTTTCCGAATTAGGATTTTCAAAGTATGCCTGTAAACTAAAAATCCCTTGAGGAAGAATAAAATATTTTCCCTTTTGAGATTCAACTTTATACTCGTCTTTTAATGATTTAAGTATAGGTCTTAGTGTGTTTCCCTTAATACCTAAATTTTTTTCTAATTCAAATAGAGATACTAAAATTTCATTTTTTTCGAGCAATTTCCATGCTTCTTTGCCGCATAAATATAATAAAATACGTTCTCTGTTGGGTAGCTTATTGCTCTGTTGGGTTAAAACCACTGAATTTCCTTGCTTCACGAGATTTACGTTTCCCGTAAGCACTTTATCTAATAAATCCTCAGTAACCTCCGTGTTATTAATAATCAAATTTTTTAAAGCCATATTTTTTGAGTTAGTTAAATTATATTAAGAGTATATCAGAAACAGAAACATTGTCAAGTATTTTTCAATAATATCAACTTTAGTGCTAATTTAAGACAAAATATATTATTAGATATTTATATTTTTACAAATGTTTCTTAATATTTATTTGTTATTGAATGTTTAGTATAATAATTTATAGATTATATTTATATCTATAAATATAATAAAACATAATAATATTAAGTTGTTTGTTATTAAATTAGTTTTATTTAGCTATAATTAGACAAAATATATATACAAGTAATTATATGTTTATTAAAAGTTTATCATCTAAACTTTTTACTGTCAAATTTTCTTACATATCTAATTTAAAAACGACCGCCCCCTCTGACGAGGGGTGGTCGTTTAAAATTTTATCATGCTTAGGGTGGAAAATTAATAAACTACATTATTGTGCCATTTCGAAAATCTTACTTACAAGCCCTTTTCTCGCATAAAACGCCCTTGTTATCGGCCGTCTTTCGCCGGTTCGGAGATTTATTCCGCCAGTTCCTTTTGTTCTCGCTTGTATCCACTTGCCGTCTTTACCAGTTAATCTGCTAAAACCCTCTTTTATAAGTTTCGCCCGGATAAAATCATAATCAGCTTTAATCTCTTTTATTAGATCGTCATTTTCGGCAAAATCTAGGCTAGTTACCTTTAGTATCTCAGCTTCTTCCGAATTTTTACCATGCCACATAATGGCGCAAAAAACAATTGATTTTAATTTAGCCCAGCAATGGCTTTCGAAAAATGAATGCTTTTTTAACTCCTCGGGATTGATCATGGTAATGGCCATGGTTTCTTTCGGGATGAGTATACCTTTTACATAATAAAAGCTCACCGATTTCAATTCATAGGATAAACCGTTAGGAGCTTTGGAAACATTATTTTGCAAACCGGCCAGTCTTTCCAAGATCAAACCTTTCCAGCCTTTGTTTTGTTTGCCGGTTTCATAAGTAGTAATACCGTATTCAACGGCCAGCTTCATCAAATCTTTACCGATATACTTTTTTAAATTTTGTATCGCTACTGTGCGGGTAACAATTTTCATGTAAAAAAAGTTATTTACTGCTTCCCAAGTCCTTCAATCTTTTTATTGATAAATCAAGGTATTTTTTTTCTAAGTCAATCCCGATGAATTTCCGGTTATTGAGGTAAGCGGCCAATCCGGTTGTGGATGATCCGGTAAAGGGATCCAAAACAGTATCGCCCTTGTCTGTGCTTGCCATAACAATTCTCACTAATAAATCAATTGGCTTTTGGGTTGGGTGTTTGCCGAACTTCTTTTCCGCCGGTTTAGGCGTTCCCATAGCCCAAACACTCCTCATCTGCAATCCCGGCTTCTTTAAGAAGTCATCCGGCCAGTTACCGTCTTTCATGGCCTTGTAATTAAATTTATGTTTGCCTTTTTTGTCTTTTCTCGCCCAGATAAGCGTTTCATGGCTGGCGGTAAAAAATCGACAACTTAAATTCGGGGAAGCGTTGGGCTTAAACCAGACAATATCATTTAGAATATGAAATTTATTAACCTGCAAGGCAAAACCGCATTGATAAATTGAATGGTAGGTTCCGGAAATCCAGATCGTTCCGCCGGGCTTTAATACTCTATGGCAGGCCTTTATCCATTCAATATGAAATTCAAAATCTTTCTTTAAACCGTTGCTAACGTCCCATTGGCCTTTATTGACGCTTACCATTTTTCCGCTATCACAAGTAAAACCGCCATTAGATAAAAGATATGGCGGATCGGCAAAAATCATGTCAATGGAATCTTCCTTGACTTCCTTATTTAAGAAATCAATAGAATTGCCTAAATATAATGAAAAATCGTTATGTTTGAAGTAGGGTTTGCTCATACTGAAATAATATCCTCTTTTACTCATGCCGTCAATCATTTTTCTATAAAAACCGGCCAAAATTGCCTTTAATATAGGCTTGTTTTTTATTTCTGAAAAAGTTTACGTGAACTTATAAGAATATGGATGAATTATGATTATTTAGGGTGGGAAAAGTTTATTCCCAATTTTCCCCATGCTAAGCTGGTATGCTTTTTTTAACTTTGCCTTTTAATAATCTTTCGTTAAGAATAAACATTTTGGCGGACCGGTTGCCCGACCGGCCGCCAAAATGTTTGCTTACGATATTTAAGGCAATTTTAAAAGCAAAAGGTTCATCTCTTAACTTGATTATAATCACACATCTAACGAAAAATTCTCTTATTTTCTCTAATATTGGGGTATTCCTTTTTTCGGACATATTTTCGAAATATGGAATTTACTAACGAGCAGTTAGATCAGATTATTGCTCTTTTCCGGGATGAGTTAGGCGTAGAAATTGACCGGGCCGAAGCCCGGAGGCAAGCCACATCCCTAATAAATTTGATTAAGCAGGTTTACCGGCCAATGAGCAAAAAAGACTTTGCCAAATATGTTGCCAAGGTCAAGAATTACCGATAAAATGTAAGAGCTTACCCGGCTCAATAAATGGGTCGGGTAAGCTAAGATTACGCCTTATATTACCTATGAATAAACCAAACTCCACAATTCGCTATTTCGCCTATGTCAGAAAGTCCACCGAGGGCGAGGAACGGCAGGCTTTATCAATTGAAAGCCAAAAGGACAAAGTTTGGGAAGTTTTTCCGGATTTGGAGATTGTTGATATTTTAGAAGAAAAACATTCGGCTTTTAAGCCATATAACCGGCCGGTTTTTGATGAGATGATTAAAAGGATAAGAAAAGGGGAGGCTACCGGGATTATTGCCTGGCACCCGGATCGGTTAAGTCGGAATGAAATAGACGCTTCCACGATTACTTATTTAGTCCGGACGGGCGTTATTCATGATTTAAAATTCGGCTCATATAATTTTGATAACTCACCCGAGGGAATAATGATGTTACAGTTGGCTTTGTCGCAGTCGCAATATTTTTCTTCTAAGCTGGGAAAGGACGTAAAAAGAGGTTTAGAGAAAAAGGTTAGTTTAGGCTGGCTTCCCGGTGTTGCGCCGGAAGGCTATTTAAACGATATGAGGCTGGAAAAAGGGCAAAGAACGATTATCACCGACAAGAAGCGGGCGGTTTTACTCAGGCGGGCTTTTGATATGTTTTTAACCGGGGCTTATTCGGCGCAAGAGGTTTTTAACAAGTTAAATAATGAATGGGGCTACCGGACAAGAAAAAAGAAAAAAATGGGCGGTAAGCCATTATCAAGAAGCCTTTGGTATAAAATACTCAATAATCCTTTTTACGCCGGTGTTATCGTCTATAACGGCAAGGAAAGCAAAGGCAGGCAAAAGCCGATAATAACTATTGATGAATTTAATAGAATTCAAGAATTATTGGGCGGTAAGGGTTGCATGAAAAAACCGGGAAAAAGGGATTTTACTTTTACCGGGCTTTTTCGTTGCGGAGTTTGCGGTTGCCTAATTACCGCCGAGCATAAAACCAAATATATTAAAAGCCAAAACAAAGTTAAAGGCTATGATTATTACCATTGCACCCATAAGAAAAAAGAAATTGATTGCCGGCAAGGGTCGGTTTTGGAAGAAGATATTAAGCATGAGATATTATTAAAATTGAAAGGAATAGAAATTCATCCGAAATTTCTTGAATGGGGACTTGAATATTTGGACAGCGTAAAAGAAACGGAAAATGAGAAAAAGAAAATAATTGATACTAATCAAAAATTCCAAACAGCGGAACTGGAAAGCCAGCTTTCCGAATTAACCATGATGAGGGCGAAAAAATTAATTGATGATGAGGGATTTATAAAAGAATCGGATAAGCTGAAAAAGCAAATCAAAGATTTGAAAAAAGGCGAAGAAAAAAATGATCTTGAAGCGGATATTAAATTTGCCAAAGAAAAATTATCTTTTTGCGTTTTTGCTTTTAAGAGATTTATTGAGGGCGGAAAAGACGCCCAAAAAGAGATACTCGCCCAGTTAGGCTCGAACCGGGAAATAATCAATAAAAATGTAGTGATTACGCTTAATCCGTGGCTTATTCCGATACACGAGAACGCCGAACAGTTTAACGCCGAAATGAAGAGGTTAGAACCGGCTTTAACCCTTACAAATACAACACAAAAAGAGGCTCTCGCCTCTCTTCGTTCACGTTGGCTCGGGGACCTGGATTCGAACCAGGATAAACGGCTTCAAAGGCCGCTGTCTTGCCGTTGGACGATCCCCGAAATATGATTTACCTAGTTACATAAAAGGCCGCTGTCCCCGCCTCTCCGGCGGGCAGGTTGCCTTGTTGGACCTGCCCGCAATGCTGCGCTATGCTTGCATAGCGTTGCAGGCGGGCGATCCCCGAAATTATCCAAAACAATCCCGGAACCCCGGGATTTTCTATTTAAATATTAGGATAGTTTTACTGCAGTGTCAATTTAATTGCACCCGAAAGGTTAAAATGGTAAAATATCATAAGGTCGCGATTGGCGCGGCCTGACAAAAGAATCAAACCCGGCTGACCGAATATGCAAGCATTTGGTCAGCCGGGAAGGTTTTATTTTTATTTGCTTTGGACGCTTATGGTTTCAGATATCGTAAAAAATAATTTTCTTTTTTATTTTACCCGGCTGGGGCTGGGGCTCGTTTTTGACATCCTTTATTTTCCGGTTTGGTGGTATACGCGCGGGGCGGTTATGATTTTAAGGCGGCTTGGGAATATGATAGCGGGCGAAGAAAAATCGCTCGCGCTTATGGTCTGGATAAAAAATATTTTTCGTCCCATGTACGGGGTGCGCGGCTGGGATGGATATTTAATAAGTTTTCTTGTGCGTTTTTTCCAGATTATCATCCGTTCCATCGCGCTTATAGCCGCGGTTGCTATCGCTTTAGCGCTTTTCGTTTTATGGCTCACCCTCCCTTTAATCGCGATCGGTCAGGTTTTTTATCAGCTGGGCTAACGCATAATGAGAATCAAAAATGCCACGAGAAGAAAAAACAATCAGCGAACCGGTTTTCTCCGTCTGTCCCGAATGCGGCGGGTCGGGTGAAATGAAATTAGGCATACCCTGCGGCCACTGCAAAGGCGCCGGCCTCGGAGCCGCGACTGGCGGCCGGATATATTATTGGGGAAAGAAGCTCTCGCTAATAACTATCCGGATCATCCGTTTAAGAAGAAGTATTTATGTCTTTTTAAATATTTTCGCTTATCTCGCGGGCGTTTCAGGCGTCCTGGCTTTAGGGTTTTGGGCCTTCTTAAATTATTCTTCGGGAGGCGTTTCGGCGCGTGATTTTTTTATCTGGCAGAAAAAAAACCTCCTTTTACTTTGGTTTTGGCTTTCGGTCTTTTTTGACATGTTTGTCGTCTATCGCTTAAGCGAGGAAAGTCGGAAATACGGAGAAAGAAGAATTGGCCGGGACGATCCTCTGCCGGACGACCCGGGGAAAAAAGGAAAAACGTTTTTTTCGCTGACAAAAAAATTTAAAAAACAGGAGCCGGTTAAAATTGAAGTTTCAAAATATTTCAGCCTGGCTACGGAAAGGATTATTGAAGACGCCCATCTTCTCGCCCAGTCTCTCGGACATGAGACCGTGGGGGTCAGGCATTTATTTTTAAGTCTTTTGGATGACGAAAAAACCCTCGCCATGCTGATCCGGCTGGACGCGAATTTAGCGGTTTTAAGGGCGAAAATTGAGAGTCGGCTTTCGGAGCAGGAAAAAAGACCGGCGTTTTACGGCTTTCGCGTCCGCGAAGATAATGATTTTAAAAAGGCCATGGTCGCGGCTTATCTTTTTGCCCGGGAACTCGGGCAGGCCGCGGTGAAGCCGATGAACTTTATTCTGCCGGTCATAACCCGGGACCGTTACCTTGAAGACCTTTTTTATGAAATGGAAATTGACCGGACAAAAATCGTCAACGCCGTCAGCTGGCTTAAAGTCAACGAAGAAATGGTTCGGCGCTATAACCGGTTTAGGAGCCAGTCGCGTTTTAAGCCCGGAACCAACATGAACCGGTCTTACACGGCCGTGGCCACGCCGCTTCTTGATAATTTCGGCTATGACTTAACAGTCGCGGCTAAATGGGGAAAACTGGATTATTGCGTGGAAAGGGAAAAGGAAACAGCCGAAATTTTTAGCGCCGTTGATTCGGGGCAATTAGGGGTAATGCTGGTCGGTCCGGCCGGAGCTGGAAAGAAAACTCTGATTCAGGGGATTGCCGAGCTGATGGCTGAAGAGAACGTGCCGAAAATTTTTCGCGATAAAAGGCTGATTGAAATTGACACTTCGCGGTTAGTTGCCGGCGCGACGGCCGCCCAGGCCGAAGAACGGCTTAACGAATTAATTTCCGAAGCCAACCAGTCAGGGAATATAATTTTGGCCATGCGGGATATTGAAAACATCACCGGCATCTCGGCCGGAGGGGAGCAGAGCCTGGAGCTTTCCGAAGTGCTCGCCAACGCGATTGACCGTAAATTTGTCATTTGCATTGGCACCGCTACCCCGGAAAATTACGCGAAATATTTAGAAGGCAAATCGCTAGGGAGCGCCATGGTTAAAGTGGAAGTTAATGAGCCGCAAGGCGACAGGGCCATCCGGATAATTTCAAGCAAAATCGGCCAGCTTGAAAGCCGTTACGGGGTGTTTTTTTCCTACGCGGCGCTGGAGCAGGCGGTTGCGGCTACGGGAAAATACATGCACGATAGTTATCTGCCGGCTAAAGCGATTAAAGTTCTTGAACTGGCGGCCGGCCGGGCGGGAAAAAGGGAAGAGAAAGAAAGAAGGGTAGAAAAAAAAGACATTTTCGGCGTGGTTAGCGAGCTCACCCATATTCCGGTAAGCTCAGCCGAGGGAGACGAAAGCCGGAAGCTTTTACGGCTTGAAGAAGAAATTCATAAATACATGGTTGACCAGGTGGAAGCGGTTAATATGGTTTCGGCGAGCCTCCGGCGGGCGCGGGCGCAGATGACCGAAGGAAAGCGGCCGATCGCGAGCTTCCTTTTTCTCGGGCCGACCGGCGTGGGAAAAACCGAACTGGCAAAATCCATCGCCCGGGTTTATTTCGGCGACGAAAAATGCATGATTCGGCTGGATATGAGCGAATATCAGCACCCGGATAGCATAAAAAACCTAATCGGCGCGGAAGGGTTGTCTGGTTACCTTACTGAAGCGGTTCACAAAGCGCCTTTTTCCCTTATTTTGCTTGATGAATTTGAAAAGGCCGACAAGAATATCCTGAATTTGTTTTTGCAGGTCATGGATGACGGGCGGCTGACTGACGGCGCCGGTCGAACCGTTGATTTTACCAATTCCATAATTATCGCCACGTCCAATGCCGGAGCTTTGTATATCCAGGACGCCTTGAAAGACGGGGGCGCGGCGGATTATGAAGTGATCAAAGAGACCCTAATCAACGAACATTTAAACAAAGTCATGCGGCCGGAATTGATAAACCGTTTTGACGGCCTTGTCGTTTTTAAGCCTTTGAGCGAGCAGGATGTCATTGACATAACCCGGCTGATGGTTAACAATCTCGGCAGGAGGCTTTCGGAAAAAGGCATCGGCCTGGAAGCTTCGGAAGAAGGGATAAAAATTCTCGCTCATGAAGGTTTTGACCCGAAATTCGGCGCCCGGCCGCTCCGCCGCCTTTTACAGGACAAAATTGAAAATATTATCGCCAACAAAATTCTAGCCGGTGAATTAAGAAGAAGAGATAAGGTAGTGATCGGCGAAAAGGCGGAAATTGAAGTTGTTAAAGGGAAGAAATTATAACCCCTCACCCAGGGTGAGGCAGATCTTGTAAAGATTATGAATTATTATTTAATTATATTCATAGCGATATTTTTTCTTTCAATAGCCTGCGTTATACTGGTTAAATATCTGGCTGTTAAAACTGATATGGTTGACCGGCCGGTTTTAGGAAGAAAAATCCATAAAAACGCTATTCCCTTATTAGGCGGGATGGCGGTTTTTTTAGCTTTTTTTTCCGGGCTCTGGTTCGCGAAAGATAGACTGCTCTCCGGCAGTCTTGAACCTGGGCATTTTATCGGATTTTTTTTCGGCGCGCTCATATTAATGGTTGGCGGATTCCTTGACGATAAATATGACTTAAAACCGGGCCAGCAGATTATTTTTCCAGTACTCGCGGCGTTGGCGGTTATCGCCGGCGGGGTGGGAATTGAAAAAGTAACCAATCCCTTCGGCGGATTGCTCCTCCTTAACGCCTTAAAAATTCCGGTTTTTACTTTCGGAGGCATAACTTATTATTTTATTCTGATCTCCGATTTGTTCGTGTTTCTTTGGCTTATGGGCATGATGTACACGACGAAAATTCTTGACGGCCTTGACGGGCTCGTTGCCGGAGTGACGGCCATCGGCAGTTTTATCATTTTCCTTTTTACCATGACGACAAAGTATTACCAGCCGGACGTAGGGCTCGCCGCCCTAATCCTTTCAGCCGCCTGCCTTGGCTTCCTGGTTTTTAACTGGCATCCGGCGAAAATATTTTTGGGCGAGGGCGGGTCGCTGTTCTTAGGTTACGCGCTCGGGACGCTCGCCATAATTTCCGGCGGGAAAATCGCCATCGCCCTGCTAGTATTGGGCATCCCGATTATGGACGTCGCCTGGGCGATTATCAGGCGGACGCGGGCCGGAAAAAATCCTTTTAAATTCTCTGACCGGGAGCACCTTCACCACAGGCTATTAGACCTCGGTTTCGGACAGCGGAAGACGGTTTTAATTTACTATTTTCTCTCGGCCGCTTTCGGGCTCTCAGCGCTGTTTTTACAAAGCCGGGGGAAGATTTTAGCCCTTGGCGCGTTGGTTTTGATAATGATATCGCTAGTGGTTCTATTTAATTTTTTAGGAAAGAGGCATCTTTAATTATCAATTTACAATGATCAATTTTCAAATATAGGAGTAATCCCGAATATACAAATCAAACCCAAATATACGAATATTGCGAAATTTAAAATTCGTATATTAATTTATATTCGTATATTCGGGAATACTCTCCAATTCATTGATCATTGTAAATTGATAATTGATAATTGATAATTGAATATTTATGGATTTCCATAAACTGCAAAAAACTATCGCGGAAATGAAACTGCCCGCCTTTCGGGAAAGCCAGGTTCGGCGCGCCTATTATAATGAACTGGCCGGATCTTGGGACGAGGTAACGGTTTTACCGAAAAATTTGCGCCAGGAATTGGTTGAAAAAATCATCTGGGACAGCCTCGCCCCGGTAAAGGAAGTAAGGGGCGGAGAGGATGTTGTTAAAGCGCTTTTTAGCACGGAAGACGGATGGAAGATTGAGAGCGTCTTAATCCGGCACGCCGACGGACGGAATACGGTTTGCGTTTCCTCGCAGGCCGGCTGTCCCTTAGGCTGTATTTTTTGCGCCACCGGGCAGGGCGGATATAAAAGAAATTTAGAAGCCCATGAGATCGCGGAACAGGCAATCTATTTTGCCCGGATGCTAAAAAATAAACCCCCTCTCAATCTCCCCCTTTTGAAGGGGGAGAAAATTGAACCCATGGGTGATAAAATAACTAATATAGTTTTCATGGGCATGGGTGAACCAATGCTCAATTACGACAATGTTCTCGCGGCCGTAAAAATATTTAACGATAAAGAAGGATTGAATTTGGGCGCGCGCCGGATTTCAGTTTCCACCATCGGCATAACCGAGGGCATCCGGAAGCTTATGAAAGAAAACTTGCAGGTAAATCTGGCCCTGTCGCTTCACGCGCCGAATGACAAACTGCGGGACGAGCTCTGCCCGGTCAATAAAAAATACCCGGTTAAAAAAATCCTTTCCGCCGTTGACGATTACATTGAAAAAACTAACCGGCGGGTGATGATAGAATATATCATGTTGGAAAAAATCAATGATTTTCCCGAGCAGGCGCGCGAATTGGCCGAGCTCTTAAAGGGCCGGAGGCTTTGTTATGTCAACCTGATTGTTTATAACAAGGCGATAACTCTTGATAAAAAACTAAAGCTCAGCCCGAGTTCCCGGGAACGCGTCCAGGAATTTAAAGCCATCTTAGAAAAAAATAATATCACCGTTACGATCCGCAAAGAATTCGGCGGCGCTATCTGGGCCGCCTGCGGGATGCTGAAAGCGCTGGATAAAATTTGATTTTTGCTTTAAAATAAGCTATAATATTATTATGTATAATTGGTCAGTTGACACAACCGAATTAAAAAAAGATAAGAATCAATACGCGGTCTGGCGGCTGGAGCAGATGGTTAACTTCGGTTTGGGCGGGAAAAAAGTAAAACGCAAAGAACTGAAAAAATACTGGAAAGTGATTAGTCTTGATCCCCTAAAAAGGAAATATCTGAAAATGCTTTTATGGCCGGAACAATCTTAAGCCTGAATCAAATCAAGATTCTTGAGACAGTGAGCGGCGATGACGAAATTTGCCGGAGTTTTTACCTTCTATCAAAAACCTCGTTCAAGGGATTTTATTGACCTCTATTTGATTATAAAAAAAACCGGCTGGAAAATTGACGGTCTGGTAAAAAGCGCCAAGGTTAAATTTGACTGGCACGTTGATTACTTGCAGCTGGGTAGCCGATTTATGCTCGCTCCGGCAGCAAAGGATTATCCGCGGATGATTTTAAAAATAAAAAACGAAGACTGGCAAAATTTTTTTATAGAACAGGCGAAAAGTTTTAAAGGAAAAATAATAATATAATTTTAACCGTTCTTTCCGGCAGTTTTAGAATTAATTTTTCCTTAACAGATCTAATGCTATAATCTTAAAAGGATTGGCGTTGGATAGTTGTAGCAGATTTTTTTGTATTTAAACGCCTTGATCTTTTTAAAAAAGCGCCCGACCTTGACAAAAAGGCCGTTTTTTGTTAGGGTAAAGGGTCGTGTTTTGATATTTTTTCGGTAATTTTACCGTTATTTTTTTAAATAATTGGAAGTTTTTTCGGCTCTTTTTCAAAAGAATCCCTAACCCGAGGCATTGCCTCAGAGAGGAACGGAAGCGTGAGCTTAGTGAAAGAAGCGACGATGGCAAGAGGAATAGCGGTTGAGATGCCTGCTTACAAAGAGGCGACTCCCGCTAAAGTTGATGTGAACATCAGGCGCGCAGTGGACAGCCTGGAATCGGGACGACGGTGGACATACGTCGTTGTTGAGATGCTTGTCTATTTACTTTTTCCCCTTCTCGTCGGCTGTGGGTTGGCCTTGTTTTTCCCAGGTCATTGGTTTTTGTGCGCCTTGACCGGCATGCTACTTTTGCTTTGGCCATTCCTAAAAGGAAAGGCCGGGGTAGTTGTGGCTCGTCGAAGGAAGTTGGTTGACCCCAGGCATGGGATCCGTTCGTCGAGTTTCTGGTATGACGGGTTCATGTTTGTTGGTTCACCCGGACTCCGTCAGATCCGACGATACAGTGCCCTCTCAAAATCTTTGGACATGATTTATAACTACTTCGGGCGTTTTGGAGTTCTGCCTGAGGGTATGTCCAAAGACTGGTGGGAAAAATTGACCCCGCTCAAGCCCGTCAACTGGCTGGTTAAGGCATGGACCAGCTTCTGGATCGGCATGCCCATCGCGCAGGATGTCCGGTCGCGACTTAACATTGTTGCCGAGGAGTTTGCTCGGCAGGTAGTTCGGAAATGGGACGAGATTGGCGGCATCCGGCCGGTCAGGGTAGTCGTTTTGGCCGGGGGTACTCTGCAGGACATCATCATCGGGGTATCTCGGGCAAGGGAAATCTGCCCTGAAATTTTGCTCGAAGTGGTTTCGGTCGAGCCGGACGGACTTTTTTCAGTGAAAAGGTTCCGGAAACTCCTTAAGTATTACGGAGTACCCGCCGAATTTTTTCAGTGCGTCATGAAGAAAGTCTCCACCAACCCCGAAAAACGAGCCACGCTTCGTGAGGTGGTTGAAAATGCAGGTCATCGGTTTACTAATTTTGATATGGTGATCTGTATCGGGCTGGGTGACTATATGTATGGGGAAAAAATCTATGACTTTATCCGGATGTTGGATAACGGTGGTGGCACTATCATCACCGCTAACATCACGGACAATTTCGTGGAGCGTTTTTTCCTACACATCTTCATCCAGTGGCCAAGGATGCAATATCTCGCCTTGGCTCAGTATCTCCATGTGCTCGACACAGTTCTTCCTGACCGCAAGGTGTCGATCATTCAAACGCCGCACAGCATCTTCAACATCGCGGTGATTGAGTGATGTTTCTTGCGACAGGGGAGGGACTCGTGGATGGACGCTTTCGGCCCGGGTGTGTTATAATCAACACAGCACCCGGGCCTCATTTTTTTTAAAAGCATGAATTTTTTTGCAATTTCAGCCCTTGTTAATTTTTTTACCAGCCTGATTTTAGGAGTGTTTGTGATTCTTAAAAGCCGAAGCTCCAAGAATTTTAGTTTTTTCGTTTTTTGTTTTTTCGTGGCAGTCTGGAGTCTCGGATACTACTTTTGGCAGATTGCGGACGATGGAATCTCCGCGTTATTTTGGTGCCGGGCTCTAATGGCGTTCGCTATATTTATCCCGGTTTCTTACCTCCACTTTGTTTACGCCTTAGTTGACCTAATAGATAAAAGAAGGAAATTTTTGATTTTTAGTTATGTACTTTTTTCTTTGTTTTTGCTAGGGGATTTTACCCCTTACTTCATCTCTCACGTTGAACCCTTGTTAAAATTTAAATTTTGGCCTATCGCGGGTCCGCTTTATACTTTATTTCTATTGGTGTGGTTTTTTTATGTTGTATATTCCACTTATTTATTATTTGATAAATATAGGAAATCATTGGGTATTATAAGATTGCAAATAAAATATGTAATGCTCGGTATGATTATCGGTTTTGCCGGCGGTTCAACTAATTATTTTTTGTGGTATCGAATACCAATTCTTCCGGTCGCGAATATTTTAGTATCAGTTTATGTAGCATCTATCGCCTACGCCATCATCCGCTACCGGCTGATGGACATCCGGATTGTTGCGCGGCGGATTTTTATTTATTTTGGCGCCGGGGCGTTTACCTACGGCTTTTTTTATTTTACCATCTGGCTTTATAGCCGGGCTTTTGGCGGCATTTTTTCTTCGGGAGCTTACGCGGCCGGACTGGTCGTCGCCCCGGCTTTTGTTTTCGGCTTTTACCGGCTGGATAACGGGCTGAAAAGATTCGCCAACAAGTATTTATTCGCATCGCTCTATAACTATCAGGAAACAATCAATAAACTTACTGATGAACTGAATAATTATATTGACTTAAATAAAGTTATCAGCCTTATCGTGGACACGATTAAAAAAACCATGCAATTGGATCGGGCGGGAGTTCTTCTTGTTAACGCCGAAACCAGGCCGATAAGCTACCAGATCGCCAAAGTCATCGGCTTTAACCGACAAAACGGCATATCGCTTGTTCAGGATAATTTTTTGACCCGGCAGTTGGAAAAAACCCAGAAGCCTCTGGTGCGGGATGAGCTTACGCTTCTTTCCCGGGACGCGAGAATACTCAAAGATAAAAAAAGCATAGAGACTCTGCACGCCCATATGAAAAAAATTGAAGCGTCGCTCTGCCTGCCCCTGATGAGCGGTAAAAAGCTGATCGGCATAATCGTCCTTGGCGCGAAGATTTCCGGCGACGCCTATACGTCGGAAGATCTGGAACTTTTAAACACCCTGTCAAAGCAGGCCGGTATCGCGGTTGAAAACGCGAGGCTCTATAAAAAGATAGAGGATTTTTCGGAAACGCTTCAAGAGAAAGTGGATGAGCAGACAAAAGATATAACCGCGAAAAAAGAAGCGCTGGAGAAAAAAACTAAAGACCTTGAAGAAAATAACGCTTACATGAAAAAACTCCTGGCCATGCGGTCGGAGTTTTTGGATACCGCCTCGCATCAGCTTCGCACTCCGGTTTCAGTAATTAAGGGAATGCTTTCCATGATTTTAGAGGGCGATATGTCAAAGGAAAACATAGATAAATTTATGAAAGCCTCTTTTGAAAAATCCATTAAGCTCGGTGAAATAATCAATGATATATTAAGGGCTTCGGAAACAGAAAGCGAGAAATTTAACCTGAAGTTTGAAAAAGCTGACATTAAGGCTATTTTAGAAAAAATAATTGAAGACAAGAGAATCCTCGCTGATAAAAAAGGCTTAAGTTTTAAGCTCACGGTCGCCGGAAAACTTTCGCCGGTTATGATTGACGAAAAATATATGAGCGAGGCTATTGGCAACCTTATTGACAACTCTATTAAATACACGGTCAAGGGCGGGGTGTTTATTAAGGCCGAGGAAAAAGAAAGGATAATTTTTATAAGAGTGAGCGATACCGGCATCGGCATACCAAAAGAAGACGAGCCAAAACTCTTTGACAAATTCGTCCGGGCGAAAAACGCCGTAAACGCTTACGCCGACGGAACCGGACTCGGACTCTATATCGTAAAAAAGATTGTTACAATGCATAAGGGCGCGAGTATTGAAATAGAATGGACGGAGGAAAACCGGGGCACGACGTTTTTAATAAAATTGCCAGTGGCGTGATTTTTTGTATTTTAATGTATGCCAAACAAGCTGGAAAAATATTTAAAAAAACGCGACTTTAAAAAAACGCCCGAACCAAGGGGCGGAAAAGTTGTCGTTGGTAAAAAAGCTGTTGAAAAGCCAAAGGAGATTGCGAAGAAAAGTGAGGCCGGGAAAAACCGGTTTGTCATCCAGAAACACGACGCTTCGCATCTGCATTATGATTTCCGGCTGGAGATCGGCGGCGCGCTCGCGTCCTGGGCCGTGCCAAAAGAGCCGTCCGAAGACCCGGGCGTAAAACGGTTGGCCGTCCGGGTTGAAGATCATCCGCTTGAATATATGAATTTTAAAGGGGTGATTCCTGAGGGGGAATACGGCGCCGGAACCGTGGAAATCTGGGACAAGGGGAGTTACGCGAATTTGCTTCTCGCGTCAATGGAAACGTCCTTAGAGAAAGGGCATCTGGCCGTGAACTTAAAGGGTCGTAAATTAAAAGGCGGATTCGCCTTAATCCGCCTTCGCCACCCCTCCGCCGGAGGCTCCGGTGGCGCGCAGCAAGGCTACGGCGGACAGGCCCGGTTTAGGAAAGAAAAAGGCAAGGAGCTTTGGCTTTTGGTTAAAATGAGGGATTAATTATTCTTCAGCTTGCCATCTTAATATTGGGGGATTATAGTATAAATGTTTGGTTCTTCTAAGTAGTTCACTCTATAAATTAACATGGATAATTAAAATAACCTTGGTAAATTACCAATTTTCAATGAAGCCCCAAAAAACCCTTACCAAAGTCCTGCGCTTTTCCGGTCGGGAGGTGCCTTGCGTCATAAAAAAAAGCCCGACCGCCAGGCGCTTTTATATTTTCGTGCGCCGGGACGGGAAAATCGTCGGCGTAATCCCGCGGGGCGGAAAACTGGAACAGATTGAATCGTTCATAGAACGGAAAACTTCATGGATTGAAAAAGCGCTTTACCGGGTAGAGCATGACGTCCCGGGGATTTTAGAAAGTTCTTCCAAAGAAGAATTTTTAAAGAAAAAAGACCGGGCGCTTGAACTGGTAAGAGATCGGATCAGGCATTTTAATGACTTCTACAATTTTAAATTCAGCCGGGCGGCCGTGAAAATCCAGAAAAAAAGATGGGGCAGCTGTTCGCGCCAGGGCAGTCTGAATTTTAATTATAAGATTGGCGAACTCTCCGACCGTCTCGCCGATTATTTAGTCGTCCATGAACTTTGCCATCTTAAAGAGATGAATCATTCGGCGCGGTTTTGGGATCTCGTAAAAAAAACAATTCCCGATTACCGGGAACTCCGAAGAGAGTTGAGGAAGATATGAATCTCACAACTCATAACCCATAGCTCATAACTTAAATTTAATATGTAATAGATAATTTAGCGGCTCCGAAAAAATATTGTTGTCTTATAAAAACACCCGCTTTTAGCGGGATGTTTTTTTAGCGGGTTTTTTCTTCGCGGGTTTCGGCGCCGTTATTTTAGCGGCGTTTTTTTTAATGGTTTTTATGCAGTTGGCGCAGACTTTCTGGTTTTTTCCGTCAACTTTCCGGGCCTGCAAATTAATGTACTGCCTTTTTAAAGTCCGGATGTTGGAGTGGGATCGGCTGGCGTCCCGGGTCGTTCCGCGTCCGCAGATGTCGCATGTTCTTGCCATATTTTGATTTGTCATTCTGAGTGAAGTGAAACGAAACGAAGAATCTCGCGGTATTATCACGAGATCCTTCACTACGCTTCGCTTCGTTCAGGATGACGTTACGTAAATTTACTTAATAGGAGCTTAACAGTTTTTGATTAAAATGGCAAGCTGTGATAATATTTTCTTATGAATACTAATTTAATGATTTTTCAGCTGGTAGCGCTTCTTCTGTCCGCTATAATCCACGAATACATGCACGGCTGGACCGCTAACCAGCTCGGAGACGATACGGCAAAATTATCAGGCAGGCTCACCCTAAATCCGCTGGCCCACATTGATATATGGGGCTCGGTCTTAATGCCGGCTTTGATTTTTTTCTCAACCGGCGGGGCTTTTATTTTCGGCTATGCCAAACCCGTGCCTTTTAACCCTTACAATCTTCGCGACCGGAAATATGGATCGGCTAAAGTCGCCCTGGCCGGCCCGCTTTCCAACCTGTTTCTAGCCGCCCTTTTCGGCCTGATTTTAAGAGTTGTTAGCGCCGGCGTTATATCGCTTAGTCTTTCCGCTGTCCAGCTAATCCAGATTGTCGTCTATATTAATCTCCTCCTCGCCGTCTTTAATTCGCTTCCCATTCCGCCGCTGGACGGCTCAAAAATTATCATGCCTTTTCTTCCGGCTGGCGCGGAAAGGGTTTTGGTCGGATTAGAACGCTACGGCATGTTTCTGGTTTTAATTTTCGTCCTCTTCGGCTTTCCGCTAATCATTCCGATAATTGATTTTCTCTTTAAGCTGATAGCGGGCTGACAGGCGAAAATCTCTACTGCCGCTTGACTTCTTCTTTCAATTTTGTTAAATTATTCATACACATGACGGCTCCTTTCGGGGCTCTGTTTTTAGTATTTTAATTAGGGCATGGGGTGTAGCGTTTAGGAAGCTGGCGCTTTCAGAAAACCTATACGCTAAACCCTATATCCTATTACGCTAAATTAATTATGCCTACCGTAAACCAATTGGTCCGCCAAGGACGAAAACAAATCAAATCAAAAAGCAAGTCTCCGGCTTTGCAGTCCACTCTTGATACCCTGCATAAACGCCGAACTGACCTGCCTAAGGGGTCAGCTTTTAAAAGAGGCGTCTGCGTAAAAGTAACGACAACCACCCCGAAAAAACCAAACTCGGCTCTCCGAAAAATCGCCAGGGTGAGGCTTTCAAACGGCATGGAAGTTACCGCTTATATCCCGGGAATCGGCCATAACCTCCAGGAGCACTCAATCGTTTTAATAAAAGGTGGAAAAACCAAAGATTTGCCGGGCGTCCGTTACAAAGTCGTCCGCGGAGTTTACGATGCTCAGGGCGTAGCCAGCCGAAAGCAGAGCCGGTCAAAGTATGGAGCTAAGAAAGAGAAAGCTAAAAAATGAATTATGAATAATGAATTATGAATAATGAATCAAGAATATTCTATTCATAATTTACTTATAAATATGCGCGGCAAACCAGCACCAAAAAGAATAATTGAAGGGGATTTAAAATACAACGATGTTGACATCGCCAAATTCATCAATTACCTGATGATTGAAGGCAAGAAATCCATCGCCGAAAAGGTTGTTTACGGCGCTTTTGACATTGTTAAAGACAAAACCAAGCAGGATCCGCGCCACGTCTTTAACCGCGCCCTGAAAGCAGTTTCTCCGCTTTTGGAAGTCCGTGGAAAAAGGGTCGGCGGCGCTAACTTCCAGGTGCCTTTCCAGGTGCGCGGCAAACGCCGTTTTGCCCTCGGTTGCCGCTGGCTTATTGACTCGGCTGATAAAAAGAAAGGCGGCGCCATGGCTGAAAAGCTCGCCGATGAAATAATTGCCGCCATGAATGGCGAAGGCGCGGCCGTGAAAAAACGTGAAGACGTGCACCGCATGGCCGAAGCCAACAAAGCTTTTGCCCATTTCGCGAGATAAACTTATTACATTATCATTTAATAGGTACTATTTTATTATGCCGAGAGAATACTCAATAGAAAAAACAAGAAACATCGGGATTATCGCTCATATTGACGCCGGAAAAACCACCGTTACCGAACGGGTGCTTTTTTATACCGGTAAGAAACATAAAATCGGCGAAGTGCACGAAGGCGCGGCCGAGATGGACTGGATGGAACAGGAACAGGAGCGGGGAATAACGATTACCTCCGCCGCGACGACCTGTTTTTGGAAAGACTGCCGGATTAATATTATTGATACTCCCGGACACGTGGACTTTACCGCCGAGGTAGAGCGCTCTTTGCGCGTCTTAGACGGCGGCGTGGTAATTTTTGACGGTGTGGCTGGAGTAGAGCCGCAATCGGAAACCGTCTGGCATCAGGCTGACAAATACAACGTGCCTCGCATTTGTTTTATCAATAAACTGGATCGCATGGGCGCCGATTTTTATAAAGACGTGGCGTCAATCCATGACCGGTTAACAAAAAACGCTTATCCGGTACAGCTTCCGATCGGCCAGGAAGCGGATTTTAAAGGAATTATTGATTTGTTTGAAAGAAAAGCCAGGATTTATCTGGACGACTTAGGAACCAAAGTAGAAGATATTGATATACCCGAGGAAATGAAGGATAAAGCGGAAGAATATCGAGCCAAGCTGGTTGAAGCCATTGTTGAAGACAATGAAGAGTTAATGAATAAATATCTGGCTGGCGAAGAAATCGTTATCGCTGATCTAAAAAAAGAATTGAGAAAGGCCGTGATCGCGGGAAAGATCGTGCCGGTTTTCTGCGGATCAGCTTTAAAGAATAAAGGCGTCCAATATATGCTGGATGCCGTTGTTGATTATCTTCCGGCGCCGACCGATCTTCCTCCGATTGAAGGATTTAATCCGAATAATCCGGAAGAAAAGATTATGGTAAAATACAGCGACTCGGAGAAGTTCGCGGCCTTGGCTTTCAAAATCGCCACCGATCCTTTCGTCGGAAAATTGACCTTTATCCGGGTTTACGGCGGAATTTTAAAGTCCGGCTCTTACGTTTTAAACGCGACGAACGGCGTGAAAGAAAGAATCGGCCGCATAGTCAGGATGCACGCGAACCACAGAGAAGAAGTCGGCGAAGTTTATTCCGGGGAAATAGCGGCGGTAATCGGTTTAAAAGAAACCACGACCGGCAATACACTCTGCGATGAAAACCGGCCGGTGGTTTTAGAATCAATAACTTTTCCTGAACCAGTTATTTCTATCGCTGTTGAACCGAAAACCAAAGCTGACCAGGAAAAAATGGGCATGGCTCTCGCTAAACTAGCCGAAGAAGATCCGACCTTCCGAGTGAAATCCGATGAAGAAATCAACCAGACGATTATTTCCGGCATGGGCGAACTGCATTTGGATATTATTATTGACCGGATGAAGCGCGAATTTAATGTTGAAGCCAACGTCGGCAATCCTCAAGTAGCTTACCGCGAAACAATTAAAAAATCCGCCGAAGCCGAAGGAAAATATATTAAGCAGTCGGGAGGCCGCGGACAATACGGCCATTGCTGGTTGCGCGTTGAACCGAACGAAGCCGGTAAGGGTTATGAATTTTTGGACGAAGTAAAAGGCGGCAGTATCCCGAGAGAATTTATCACTCCGATTAACAAAGGCGTTAAAGAAGCGATGGATAAAGGTGTTTTAGCCGGTTATCCTTTAATTGATATAAAGGCCGCGGTTTACGACGGATCTTATCATGACGTTGACTCTAACGAAGCGGCTTTTAAAATCGCCGGTTCTATGGCTTTTCAGGAAGCGGTAAAAAGAGCTTCGCCAATATTATTGGAACCGATCATGAAAGTTGACGTTATTACTCCGGAGCAATTCATGGGCGACGTTATCGGCGACCTTAATTCAAAACGCGGCCAGATTGAAGAAATGGGCGACCGCGGACAGGTCAAAGTCGTATCAGCCAAAGTGCCTTTAGCGCAGATGTTTGGTTACGCCACCCAGCTTAGATCCATGACCCAGGGAAGGGCGAGCTATTCAATGGAATTTCTTCATTACGCCGAAGTGCCGAATAACGTAGCTTTGGAAATTATTGAGAAGAGGAAGAAATAGATAGACGCGCCTCACCCCGACCCCTCTCCATCCTGAATACTCGGGACAGAGAGGGGAGATGGAAAAATATTTTGTCTTTTTTAAAGACGTTCCGGAAAACCGGGACGTTTTTTAATCGCATTAATAACGCGAGCCCTTGACGCTAAATTTTTTTTACTATAAAATAAAAGAAGATTTGAAAAGCTCTAAGAAGAGTAATTTTTAGGACTTTTAAAATATGCAAAACCAACTCCAAAGGGCGATGGAAATCGCGAAAAAAACCGGTGACCGGCTGATTGTTTTTGACAACGCGAAATCGTCTGATCCGTACGTGGTTTTATGTCTGGATGAGTATGAAAGGCTCGCGATAAAAAGGGCGGATGTTCGGGGATTGACAGAAGATGAATTACTTGATAAAATAAATCGCGATATTGCTGTTTGGAAAAGCGAACGGGAATTTTTTAACGAATACCTGAAAAGGGAAGATTATGAAGCTGATTATGCCGATGAAGCGGAAGATGATGAATGTGAAGATGAAGAGCTTGAAGAGGAGCTTTATTTTGAGCCTGAAGAGTATAAGTTATACGAAAGAGCCCGGGAATACGAAGCAAAAAGCGCTCTAGCGGATTTATCCGGCAATATGGCCGGCGGAAGAAAAGAGAACAGGGAGGGTAGAGAGGCTCCTCGGGATGGATTATCTTTCGCAGCCCCTTTTTCCGAACCCGCGGCGGATGAGTCCTCCTATGCCTCTCTTTCGCGTGAAGCTTCGGAAGAGTGCAGTAAGGCTACGGAGGATGAACCGAAAAAATGGAATATTCCGATTGACCGGAAAAAGGCGGCGGACGAAGTGATTGGAGAAGGACGGAATTATCTAGAAGAGATCGGTTATTAGTAAAATTATTTAAGTTTAATTTAATATTTAGAAATTTTAATTACATCGGCTGGTTCCTCCAAGGGAAAAAACTCATAGGGATCTACGAATGCCGGGTGCCGGTAGCGGATATAAAAATTCGCCAGCCGCCAATCGTAATTCGTTAATCCCCGTGGGGCCGGAACAAAAGTTACTATGGCAGAAAAATTTAATCGCGCAAAGCCACATGTAAATGTCGGAACCATCGGCCACGTTGACCATGGCAAAACGACCCTGACGGCCGCTATTTTGAACGTAATGGCTGCCAAAGGATTCCAGGCCACTAAAAGATCAGTGGATCAGATTGACTCGGCTCCGGAAGAAAAAGCCCGCGGCATCACTATCGCCACCGCCCACGTGGAATATGAATCGGAGAAACGGCACTACGCCCACGTTGACTGCCCGGGACACGCCGATTATGTAAAGAACATGATTACCGGCGCCGCCCAGATGGACGGAGCAATTTTGGTTGTTGCCGCGACTGACGGGCCTATGCCTCAGACCAGGGAACATATTATCCTTGCCCGGCAGGTAGGCGTGCCTTCAATCGTAGTATTTTTAAACAAATGCGACATGGTTGAAGATAAGGATTTGATTGACCTCGTTGAAGAAGAAATCCGCGACTTGCTTAAAAAATACGAATTCCCGGGCGACACCACCCCGGTGATCCGCGGTTCGGCTTTGAAAGCTTTGGAAAATCCAACCGGCGATGAAGCCCAGCCGATTCTTGATTTGATCAAATCCCTTGATGAATTTATTTCTGAGCCGGTAAGAGACACCGAAAAACCGTTTCTCATGCCGATTGAAGATATTTTCTCCATTGAAGGCCGCGGTACTGTTGTTACAGGAAGGATTGAAAGAGGAATTATTAAAGTGAACGAAGAAGTGGAAATCGTCGGTCTTGGTCCGACAATGAAGACCGTCGTAACCGGAGTTGAAATGTTTAATAAACAGCTGGACGAGGGTCGGGCCGGAGACAACGCCGGACTGCTCCTTCGCGGCACGAAAAAAGATGAAGTGGAAAGAGGCCAGGTGCTCGCCAAGACGGGAACCGTAACTCCGCACACCGAATTTGACGGCGAAATTTACGTTTTATCCAAAGAAGAAGGCGGACGCCACAAGCCGTTTTTTAAAGGTTACAAGCCGCAATTCTATATCCGGACTACTGACGTAACCGGAGAAATTGAACTTCCGGAAGGAACCGAAATGGTAATGCCCGGCGACACCGTTAACCTGAAAGTTAAACTTATCGCCCCGATCGCTCTTGAAGAAAAACAGCGGTTCGCTATCCGCGAAGGCGGCCGGACTGTTGGCGCCGGAGTAGTGACAAAAATTATCAAGTAAGTACTTTTTGCCCTGTCCAGCTCCATCCCGGAGTCTCGGGACTGGACGGGGTTTAAGTGTTTATTTATTAATCCCATATCCCATATCTCATATCTCATATCCTGATTTTTAAGGTACACTGAGATTTGAGATGCGAGATATGAGTTATGAGAAATTGTGTCCGCAACTAAAATCAAACCAGAAGAAAAGAAAGCGAGTCCCAAATCTGCCCGACCGGCAGACAAGCAGGATGAAAAGCCGAAAATCAGGATCAAGGTAAAAGCCTTTGACCATAAGATTATTGACGACTCGGCGCGGACGATTATTGAAACAGCCGAACGGAGCGGAGCGAAAACTTTCGGCCCCATCCCATTGCCGGTGGAAAAGAAAAAATACACGGTTAACCGGTCAACGTTCGTCCATAAAGATTCCCGCGACCAGTTTGAAATGAGAATCCATAAAAGACTGATTGATATAATTGAACCGACGGCCGCGACTATTGAGTCGCTGTCCAACCTGACCCTGCCGGCCGGAGTGGATGTGGAAATAAAAATGTAATAATACAAATTACAAATTTTGCACAAATTGATTTTTACATAATAAAGCCGCTTTAATAATTATTGCAACTCCCTTTTTAACTCAAGCCGCCTTTTTGCGGCTGGATGCCTCGCTCTTGAGATAGTTCCCTCGCCTCACGGCTCGGGATGCCTCGCTCACGCGCTCGGCACTTGAATTATCCAGGGAAAGTGCTATAATGATTAAATCCCGGCGAAAGAGGAGAATTAATTTTTTCCAAAAGAGTCTAAAACACTAGTAAAAACGGCGCAGTTATAATGCTGGTTTTTTGTGTTAAGACCGGCTTTTTTGTTTCTCCACAAATCAACAAATCTGTTACAAATATTTGTAGATTTGTGGGATAATAAAGTCGTTTATAGTGTTTTATGAAATTTATACTAGGAAAAAAATTAGACATGACTCAGGTTTGGAAAGGGGACGCGGTTATCGGCGTTACCCGGGTTCAGGCCGGGCCATGCCTCGTGACCCAGGTTAAAGAAGCGGAAAACGACGGCTACAAGGCAGTGCAGGTCGGCTATGGGGAAAAGAAAGAAAAGAATATCGCCAAGCCGCAATTAGGGCACCTAAAAAAAGCCGGTCGGCTTTTAGGACAGAAAAAAAAGACCGAGATAAGATATATCCGCGAATTCCGGCTGGATAAAAATGGCAGGAACGAAACCGCCGAAGTTAAAGCCGGGGATATAATTGATGTTACAACGTTTGAGCCCGGCGACGTTATTAAAATAACCGGCGTTTCTAAGGGCAAAGGTTTTCAGGGCGTGGTAAAACGGCACGGATTTTCCGGACAGAAAAAAACCCACGGCAATAAAGACCAGTTAAGGATGCCAGGCTCTATCGGAGCGACCGGACCGGCTCATGTTTTTAAAGGCATGCGGATGGGCGGCCACATGGGCAACGCGAAAAGCACGACTACTAACCTGGAAGTCGTTGAAATTGACAAAGAAAATAATATTTTATTGATAAAAGGATCGGTTCCGGGCGCGAGGAACAGCTTAGTGGAGATTTCCGGCCCCGGAGAACTGAAAGTTGCCTCTGCCGAAGCAGTCGTAAAAGAAACGCCGACGGAAGCGAAGGCCGAAGAAAAAATGGAAAAAGCCGAAACAGCGCCAGAAGTCGTTGCCGAAATACCGGTAGAAGAAAAAATAAACGAACCGGAAAAAGTAATTGCGGAAGTTAAAGAAGACAAAACCGAAAAATAATATGTCAATTAAGATAAAAGTCTACAATCAGGAAGGGCTGGAAACTGGAGAAAAAGTTTTATCCGAGAAAATTTTCGCCGTGCCGGCTAATGAAGAATTGATCCGGCAGGTGGTTGTTTCCCTCATGGCCAATAAAAGGAAAGTCATAGCCCATACTAAGACCCGGTCTAACGTCAGAGGCGGAGGAAGAAAGCCCTGGAAACAAAAAGGAACTGGAAGAGCCCGCGCCGGAACTATCCGTTCGCCTTTATGGATCGGCGGCGGCGTTGTTTTTGGACCGCTTAAGGAAAGGAATTTTAAGATGAAGATTAATAAAAAGATGAACCAGAAAGCGATCTTCATGGCGATTTCCGACCGGGTAAAAAATGACAGCCTGGTTTTACTGGACAGCGTAAGCATTGATGAATATAAAACGAAAAAATTTGAAGAGATAATAAATAAGATAACAGATAACAGAAAACAGATAACAGAAAACGCCGGCGAGGTTAAGAAAAAGAAAAGAAGTGTTTTAATGATCCTGGAAAAAAGCGACGGAAAAACAATCCGGTCGGGAAAAAATCTTTCCGGCGTGGAAATAATTAATCTGGACAATATTAATCTTTTAGATTTGTTGAAATACAGGGAACTCGTCCTTACGGTCGGAGCGGCGGAAAAGCTGGAAGAAAGATACAAAAAAATTAAAAATTAAGAATTTAGAATATAGAATTTTGTATGACTGCGTTGTTCGGGAAAAAAGAAGAAGATGGAGCCAAGGCAAAAAAAACTGTTTCTAAGACAGCCGGAGTTAAGGCTGGAGAAAAAGCGACCCAGACTGAAAAGAAAAGCATGAAAGAGCTGTATTCCGGAACCGGCGCCAAACCGGCAGCCGCGAAAAAAACCAAAGGAGCTTTAACGGCCGGAACCGGAGAAAAGAAAGTTTACGGCAGGGCTTATCGGGTTTTAATAAAGCCGCTGGTAACGGAAAAAGCTTCAGTATTAAGTTCGCTGAACAAATATAATTTTTCCGTTTCTCCGGACGCGAACCGGATTGAAGTCGCCAAAGCGATTCACGAGGTTTACGGAATCAAGCCGGTGAAAGTTAATATTATTAATAATAAAGGAAAAAAAGTCCGCTACGGCAAAACCAAAGGGACGAGAAAAGACTGGAAAAAAGCCGTTGTTACCCTGCCGGCGGGCAAGAGTATTAATGTTTACGAAGGAGTCTAGAAATTTTCAATTTTCAATTGTCAATTGTCAATTGAAAATCGTCAATTGAAATATGGCAGTAATCAAAGTAAAACCAACCACCCCGGGACGCCGTCAGATGACTTATGACGATTTTTCCGATATTACTAAAACCGAACCGGAAAAAAGGCTCGTTATTTTCAGAAAGCAGAAAAGCGGTCGCAACTCGCAGGGAAAAATCACCGTCCGCCATCGGGGCGGCGGAGCGCGGCGCTATGTCAGGATTGTTGACTTTAAAAGGGATAAGTTTGATATACCGGCCAAAGTGGCGGCGATTGAATACGATCCGAGTCGTGGAGCGCGGCTGGCGCTTCTCCATTACGCCGACGGGGAAAAAAGATATATTATTGCCCCGGTCGGACTGGAAGTCGGAGTGTCTATCATGAGTTCAAAGAAAGAATTGCCGGTAAAGCCGGGTAATACCATGCCTTTGGAATACATGCCGGCCGGAATTTTTGTCCATAACGTTGAATTACAGCCGGGACAGGGAGCGAAATTAGCCCGGGGGGCGGGAAACGCAATTTCCATCATGGGTATCCTTGGCAAATACGCCCAGCTCCGGTTGCCGTCAAAAGAAGTCAGGCTCGTAAAAAAAGAATGCCTTTCAACGGTCGGCCAGGTTTCCAATCCAGAGCATAATAATATCAATTACGGAAAAGCCGGAAGAAGGAGATATTTAGGATTCCGCCCGACTGTCCGCGGATCGGCCATGAACCCGGTTGACCACCCGCACGGAGGAGGAGAAGGTAATCAGCCGATCGGCCTCCGGCACCCGAAGACGCCCTGGGGTAAACCGGCTTTAGGCGTCAGAACGAGGAATAAGAAAAAATCATCAAGCAGATTAATAATAAAGAGAAGAGGAAAAAAGAGATAAAATTATGTCAAGAAGTCTAAAAAAAGGACCCTACGTAAATCCAAGGATATTAAAGAAGGTAATGAACCTGAAACCCGGCGACAAGACCATTATTAAGGTTTGGGATCGGTCTTGCGTTATTACGCCTGAAATGGTAGGATTTACTATCGGGGTGCATAACGGAAAACAGCATGTGCCCGTTTTTATTACCGAAAATATGGTCGGGCATAAGCTGGGTGAGTTTTCTCCGACAAGAAAATTCGTAAGTCACGGAGGAAAAATCGCCAAAGAACAGGCCAAAGCCGCCCCGGCTAAATAAGCCAAAGCGCAGTGTCATGAAGCCTGTTTTTCTGCTTCATGCGCGCATTTTCAAACTATAAGCCAATAACATGGAAGTAACAGCCAATTTAAACAATTTAAAGATAGCGCCGAGGAAAGTCCGTCTCGTTATTGATGTTGTCCGCGGAATGGAAGTGAATAAGGCTTTAACTCAGCTGCAATTCATTAATAAGGAAGCGCGGAAACCGGTGATGAAACTGATTAGTTCGGCTGTTGCGAATTCGGTCCATAATTTTGACCTGGACAAAAATAACTTGTTTATTAAAAAAGCGACGGTTGACGGCGGGGCGGTTTTAAAGCGCTGGATGCCCAAAGCCCACGGCCGAGCCACCCCGATCCGGAAGAGGACCAGCCATATTACTTTGGTGCTGGCTGAAATTGTTGAGAGCGGAAAGAAAGCGCCGAAAAAGACGGAAGTCGCGGCGCCGATAAAACTCGGGGATATTTCAAAATCGGGAAGCATGCCTAAAGAAGATGAAGGAATTAAGATAAAAAAGAAGAACGAAGACCGGAAACTTCCGTCCGCTGCCAAACTGCCGGAGGACAAGGGAAAGAAAATCGTTGACCCGAGAGGCGAAGGAAAGGGTAAGCACGTCCGGATTGAAGGCGCTTCGGAAAAAGGCTTCATCGGCAAAGTGTTCAGACGAAAAAGCGGCTAAAATAACCAAGTCAAAAAGTCAAAGAGTCCAGGAGTCAAAAAGTAAGTTGGCTTTGGACTAGGGACTTTGGACTATGAGACTAATAACATGGGACAGAAAGTAAATCCAAAAGCATTAAGAACTGGAGTAATTACGGGATGGCCATCCCGCTGGTTTTCGGACGACAAAAAGCAATTCATAAAAAATCTTGAAGAAGACGTAAAGACGCGGAAATTTTTAACCCGGGAATTTCGGGAAGCCGGAGTAGATAAGGTGGAAATTGAGAGGAGCGCCAATAAAGTCGTTATTAATATCCATACCGCTAAACCGGGCATAATTATCGGCCGGAGCGGAAAAGGGATAGAAGACCTGAAAGCCAAAATTCATAAAAAATTTCTTTGCCATAACCGTCCGGGTGATATTAATATTAACGTTTTTGAAGTTGATCGGCCAAGCCTGTCCTCCAACATCATTGTCCAGCAGATTGCGGCTGATCTTGAAAAGAGAGTCGCTTTCCGGAGAACTATGAAGCAGGCCATCCAACGAGTGGAAAGAGCCGGAAGCCTCGGCGTTAAAATAATGGTTAAAGGAAGATTAAACGGCGCTGAAATCGCCCGCGAGGAGAAATTGTCTTCCGGCAGTATTCCACTCCATACGATAAGGGCTGATATAAATTATTCACGGGGCACCGCTTTTACTACCTACGGGGCGATCGGAATCAAAGTCTGGATCTACCGCGGCGAAGTATTCGCGGCCGACAACAACGGAAAAGGCGAAATAGTAGGCAGAAGAAAAAAATAATATGTTAATGCCAAAAAGAACAAAATTCAGGAAAATGATGAAAGGCAAGCGGGGCGGGAAAGCCACGAGACTTATTAATGTAAGCTACGGAAGCTATGGATTAAAAAGCCTGGAAAATTGCTGGGTTTCCTCAAAGCAGATTGAAGCGGCCCGGAGAGTAATTACCCGTTATACTAAAAAAGGCGGAAAAATCTGGATTCGGATTTTTCCCGATAAACCGGTTACGGCCAAGGGCGGAGAAATGCCTATGGGAAAAGGCAAGGGCGGAGTTGACCATTATGTCGCCGTCGTAAAGCCCGGCATGGTCATGTTTGAAATGGAAGGCATTGCGGAAGGCCAGGCGCGCGAAGCCATGGAAATGGCCGCCTATAAGCTGCCGGTTAAATGCAAGTTCGTAACGAAATAAGATACCAAAGAAAATACGCATATGGAGATGAAAGAAATAAAAAATAAAAGTCAGGCCGAACTTAACAGGTTGCTTAGCGAATTCCGCGATAAATTACGGGATTTGAGGTTTAAGGACGCTTCAAAACAGCTGAAGAACGTCCGCGACATAAGGAAAGTCCGGCAGGATATAGCGAGAATCATGACTGTTTTGAATAGCAATAAATAACCATTGTATGAATAACGATAAAACGAAAAAAGAAAAAAAATCCAGAAAATTCAGCGGAGTGGTCGTATCCGACAAAATGGATAAAACCATTGTCGTCAGAATTGACCGGACCCGCGTTCATCCGCGCTATAAGAAAAGATACGTCGTATCCGAAAAGTATAAAGTTCATGACGAGAAAAACCAGTTTAAAGAAGATGACCGGGTTGAATTCGTTGAGTGCCGGCCGCTGTCAAAGGACAAGCGGTGGAAAGTGGTTTATAATAGTCAAGAAGTCAAATAGTCAAAGAGTCTGATAGTCAAGAAGTCCAAAGTCAGATTAAGAGCGACTTTTTGACTCCGGACTATCGGACTAAATTTATGATACAAGTGCAGTCAAAAATTAAAGTAGCGGATAACACGGGAGCGAAAGTCGTGATGTGCATCCGCGTGCTCGCCGGCTATAAGCGGCGCTACGCGGGAGTCGGCGACATGATTACCGCCGCCGTAAAGGAAGCCGCTCCGCACGCCCCGATAAAAAAAGGGGACGTTGTCCACTGCGTTATTGTCCGGACGAAAAAAGAGATCCGCCGCAAAGACGGAAGCTATCTTCGGTTCGGTGAGAACGCCTGTGTAGTAATTGACAAAGCGAAAAAAGAGCCCAAAGGCACCCGCGTTTTCGGCCCGGTAGCGAGAGAAATAAGGAAAGCCGGCTACGTGAAGATTGCTTCCCTGGCTCCGGAAGTGTTGTGATTCCCATAACTCATAACCCATGTGCGGGTTGAGAGTTACGGGTTATGAGAATATTATGAATATCAAAAAAGGCGACACCCGCTTTCGCTAAAAGCTTCGGCGGGCAAGAGGTAAAAATTTTTACAGAGAAAATAAATATGAATATTAAGAAAGGTGACAAAGTTAAGATATTGACCGGAAAAGATAAGGGCAAGACCGGAAAGGTTCTGCAGGTTTTTTTGTCCCGGGAACGGGCGAGCGTGGAAGGCATAAACCTTCTTATAAAGCATTTGCGCCCGAGGAAGCAGGGGGAAACCGGCCAGCGGATTGAATTTCCCGCCCCGCTGAATGTTTCAAACTTGATGGTCGTCTGCCCTAAATGCGGCAAACCGGCCCGGGTCGGCCATAAAATAACCGTATCGCCGGACGGCAAGAAAAAGAAATTCAGGGTTTGCAAGAAATGCGACGGAATAATTGAATAATATGAGATTACAAGAAAAATACAAAAAAGAAATACTACCTAAGCTGAAAGAGAAATTCGGCTATAAGAATGCAATGCAAGCGCCCCGGATTACGAAGGTGGCGATTAACGTCGGCGTGGGAAGAAACGCGAAAGAAAAAGCCTATATTGACGAGGTGGTAAAAAGCGTAGGGAGAATCGCCGGCCAGAAACCGGTAGAGACTAAAGCCAAAAAATCCATAGCGACTTTTAAGGTAAGGCAGGGAATGATTGTCGGAGTGGCGGTTACGCTTCGCGGTCGGAGGATGTATGATTTTTTGGAAAAGCTCGTAAACATCTCTTTTCCCCGCGTCCGCGATTTCAGAGGAATCAGCCAAAGCCAGGTTGACCGGACCGGAAATCTTTCCGTCGGCTTTCGCGAGCATATAGTTTTTCCCGAAATCCGCGCCGATGAAGTTGATAATGTTCACGGGCTGGAAATTTGCGTCGCCACGACCGCCAAAACCAGGGATGAAGGTCTTTATTTGTTAAAATTAATGGGATTTCCCTTTAAGGAAGAAACAAAAAAATAATATGGCAAGAACCGCGATGATTGCAAAATCAAAGAAGAACCCAAAGTTCACCACCCGCAAAGTGAACCGTTGCTGGCGTTGCGGACGGAACCGGGCGTATATGCGGGATTTTAACCTTTGCCGGATATGTTTTAGGGAATTGGCGACGCAAGGCAGTATTCCGGGAGTAAGGAAATCGTCATGGTAAACCCCGCGCAGAAGCTTAGGATTATAAATAGTAATAAATGTAAATATAGAAATAAATAAATATGACAGATCCAATCGCCGACATGCTAACCAGGGTAAGGAACGCCCTCGCCGTCCGGAAGGAAGAGGTGGTTTTGCCTATGAGCAAAATGAAACTGAAGATTGCCAAAATTCTTGAAAGCGACGGATGGATTGAAAAAGCGGAAGAAGTTTCCGGCCGGGCGGGAAAAGAAAAATCAAAATTTAAGGAATTAAGAATATTATTGAAATATAAAGGCGGAAAACCGGCCATCAGCTCAATTAAAAGGATTTCCCGGCCGGGACTCCGGATTTACGTAAAGAAAAGTGAATTACCGAGAGTTTTAAATAATCTTGGGATAGCGATTATTTCCACCCCCGGCGGCCTGATGACCAACCTGGAAGCGAAAAAGAAGGGTCTCGGAGGGGAAGTGATCTGCGAAATATATTAAGAATTATTATGTCTAGACTAGGAAAATTGCCAATTGAAATACCGGCCGGAACCCAAGTAAAAATTGAGAACGGCTTAATAACGGTCAAAGGTCCCAAAGGGGAGCTAAAAGAAAAAACCATTGACCGGGTTATTTTAGAATTGGGTGAAAAAGAAATAAAACTGAGCGTTAAAAATCCGGAGGATAAAACTGAGCGGTCGCTTTGGGGGATGTTTCGCGGCATCGTTAATAACATGGTCACCGGAGTGAATAAAGGTTTTGAAAAGAAGCTTGAAATTTCAGGCGTCGGCTACCGCGCCGCGGTTTCCGGCAACAAACTGGTTTTAAACGCCGGCTATTCCCATCCAGTGAATTTCCAGCTCCCCGAAGGGGTAACCGCCAAAGTTGAAGGCAATGCCATTATATTAAATGGAATCAATAAATACCTGGTCGGAGAGGCCGCGGCCAGGATTAGGAAAGTCCGGCCGCCCGAACCCTATAAAGGCAAAGGCATTAAATATTCGGACGAGACGATTAGGAGAAAAGCCGGTAAGACCGCGGCGAAGTAATTTATGAATTATGAATTAAGAATTATGAATTAAGGAAAGTTTTAAAAGTTTTACTTGAGTATCCTTAATTTTTGATGTCATATTATTATGTCGCGAATTTATTCCAAACAATTAAAAAGAGAACGAAGGCGGAAAAAAATCCGGGCTAAAGTTAGCGGCACGGCCGAGCGTCCGAGGCTTTCGGTTTTTAAATCCAACAAGGGCATGTATTTGCAATTGATTGACGATGTTTCCGGAAAGACCCTGGCGAGCGCTAGAACCGGAGAATTGAAAGATGCCAAGGGCAAGAAGGCTGATATTAGTTTTGAGCTAGGAAAGATGCTCGCCGGAAAAGCCGCGGAAAAAGGGATTAAAGGAATAGTTTTTGACCGGGGCGGCTATAAATTCCACGGCCGGGTAAAAGCGGCGGCCGACGGCGCCAAAGAAGGCGGACTAATATTTTAGATAATCCACAAATCAACAAATCTATTCACAAATCTACGAATATTTGTATATTTGTAACAGATTTGTTGATTTGTGGGAGAGTCAAGTTTTGAAGCAGAATTTACGTTTATATTAGTAAAAATATTTAAAAACGTAAGTCTGTGTACTATATATGGAAAACGAAAAGAAAGACAATTCAATAGAGGAAAAAATAGAGAATAAGTCTGAAGAAAAAGTTGAGCAACCGAAAGCCGCGGCAACGGCTCCGGTTCAGGTTGCGGCCGCGCCAACAGAGGTTAAAGCCGCCGCTCCAGCCAGTCCGGTTTTAGCGAGACCAGCCGGGAGAGGTAATGATCGTTTTCGCGATAAAAGAGGCGGTAGATCTGGAGGAGGACGGCCGGGCGGACGCAAAGGCGGACGGGGCGAAGAATCGCGGGACGAGTTTGACCAGAAAATTATTGATATCGCCCGGGTAACCAGAGTTATGGCCGGCGGAAAAAGAATGCGTTTTCGGGCCTGCGTCGCCATCGGCGATAAAAAAGGCAGAGTCGGAATCGGCCTTGCCAAAGGTGCTGATGTTTCGGGCGCGGTTACTAAGGCTGTTAATAAAGCCAAGAAGAACATGATTAAAGTCCGTATCACGAACGATACTATCCCGCACGAAGTCCGCCATAAATTCGGGGCGGCCAAGCTTTTATTTAAGCCGGCTCCGGAAGGACGGGGAGTAATCGCCGGCGGAGCGGTTCGCGCGGTAATTGAACTGGCCGGAATAAAGAATATCGTCAGTAAAATTTTAGGCACCAATAATAAAGTCAATAACGTAAAGTGCGCGATTGAAGCTTTAAAGTCGCTAAAAGGTCCGAGGGAAAAAGCCGGAGCCAAAGAACTAAAACAGATCTAATATGTCGTTATCTCTGAATACAATCAATAAAAGCAAAGCCGGAAAAAGCCGGAAAAGGGTCGGCCGGGGGAATGCTTCGGGCCACGGCACTTATTCCTGCCGGGGAATTAAAGGGCAGAAATCAAGGAGCGGCGCGAGCGGACTAATAAGGCTCGGACTAAAAAGGATGCTTCTTGCCACCCCGAAATCCAGAGGTTTTAAATCATCCAATCCGGATAACCAGGTCGTTAATATTTCGGTAATAAACCTGATTTTTAAGGATGGGGAAAAAATAAATCCGCGTTCTCTTGCCAGGGCCGGATTAATCACTAGCGCCGCTTTGCCAATAAAAATCCTCGGGGACGAAAGGCTAAAAATAAAAAACGCGGTTTTCACGGACGTAAAAATGAGCGGACGGGCCAAGGAGTTTATCGGGGAAAAATAAGATAGGGCTTACGCGTTTGGCGCATTTCTTCGTTGGCACCTGCGATACTCACTCGTCGTAGCTCAAAGTACGCCTCATTCCGTTTCTCGGCGCCGCCTTGAACTGCACCCAAACGCGTAAGCCCTAAAAGAGTAATCGCAAAGATTCGAATATGCTTGATAAAATTTCTCAAATTTGGAAAGCCAGGGACTTAAGGAATAATATCCTTTTTGTTTTAGGCATGCTGGCGATTTTTCGGCTGGCGGCTCATATTCTGATTCCCGGAGTTGACGTTTCGGCCTTAAGGGGGTTTTTCCAGTCCAACCAGATTCTCGGGCTTTTAAACATATTTTCTGGCGGCAGTATGGAAAATTTTTCCATAGTCATGATGGGTGTCGGTCCTTATATTACCTCGTCCATCGTCTTCCAGTTGCTCGCCATGATAATTCCCGCCATGGAAGAGATGAATAAGGAAGAAGCCGGCCGCCAAAAAATCCAGATGTGGACCCGCTGGACGACCGTGCCCTTGGCCATGCTTCAGTCTTATTCAATGATTACCCTTTTACGGCGTTCGTCGTTCCAGATTTTAGGCAATATCAGCAACCTTCAGCTTCTAAGTATGATTATAACCATAACCGCCGGAACCGTATTTCTCATGTGGCTCGGAGAGCTTATAAACGAGAAAAAAGTCGGCAACGGGATTTCGCTCCTGATTTTCGCCGGTATCGTTTCCAGCCTGCCGCAGACGATCCAGCAGATTGCCGCCACCTATGACCCGTCGCAATTGTTTACCATTATAGGATTTATCGCCGTCGCCTTAGTAACAATCGTCGGCGTGGTTATTATAACCGAAGGCCAGAGGAATGTTCCGGTCCAGTACGCGCGGCAGATCCGCGGCAGTCGGGTTTACGGCGGGACTTCTACTCATCTTCCGTTACGGGTTAACATGGCCGGCGTAATCCCGATTATCTTCGCCATTTCCATAATTTTATTTCCGTCCATGATTGCCCAGTTTTTTACCCAGGCGAAAAGCGAATGGCTGGCCGACGGCGCGCGTTCGGTTATCGCGCTTTTTCAGAACCAGCTTTTCTACGGCATCGCTTATTTTATCCTGGTTTTCGCTTTTACCTATTTTTATACTGAAGTGATTTTTCATCCTAATAAAATCGCCGAAAATCTGCAAAAGCAGGGCGGCTTTATTCCGGGCATCCGGCCGGGAACGCAAACTTCCGAATACCTGGCTGATACTACTCACCGGATAATTTTTGTCGGCGCCTTGTTTTTAGGCGTCATCGCGGTTCTGCCTCTGGTTATGCGCTATTTTACCGGCATCCAGGCTTTGTCGGTCGGCGGAACGAGCCTTTTAATCGTCGTATCGGTAGTTATTGAAACCATGAAGCAGATAGAATCCCAGCTTACTATGCGGGAGTATGAGGGATATTGATTTGGAGCTACAGGTATGCCGGCTTTTATAGCCGGTTTTTTTGTCGGGAGGAATATGATATAATGTAAAATGTAAATATCAAAATGCAAAATGACAAAGATAAAAATTTAAAATGAATGAATAATAAATAAAGAATCATGAATTATGCTTACTGCTGATTTTAAAATTCCATTATTCATTATTCGTAATTCATGATTCAAATTTTTTCATTTTGATTTTTAATTTTTACATTGTTATGTCCATTATTTCCATTCTAATCACGACCGCCGGTTTAACGCTTTTTGAAATCGTCTCCAGCATTGACAACGCCATAATTAACGCCGAGGTGCTTAGCACCATGCAGCCGAAATATCGGCGTTGGTTTTTGGTCTGGGGAATATTATTCGCCGTCTTCGTTGTCCGTGGGCTACTCCCTTGGGCGATCGTCTGGGCGACGGCGCCGGTACTCGGATTTTTAGGGGCGCTTACCGCCACGTTCTCTTCAGACCCGAAAGTCATAGAGGCAATTGAATCCTCCGCTCCGGTGCTTTTAGTCGGTGGCGGAATTTTCCTTATTTTCCTTTTTTTCCACTGGCTTTTTATTGAGGAAAAGCATTACGGTCTTATCGGCGAAAAATTTTTTCATTCGCAGGGAGTCTGGTTTTACGCGGTGGTGTCCATAATCTTGGCGGTTGTCGTCTGGGCGGCTTTGCACGAAAATCCTTTAATGGCTTTCGGGGCGGTGGTCGGCTCCACCGCGTTTTTTATCACCCACGGCTTTAAGCAGAACGCCGAGCAGGCGGAAAAACAGCTTTTAAACAAAGGAAGCGGTCTTTCAGACATCAGTAAAATATTATATCTTGAAGTGATCGACACGACATTTTCCATTGACGGAGTTTTAGGCGCTTTTGCTTTTACCCTGTCAGTGCCGATAATTTTATTCGGCAACGGCATCGGGGCGTTCGTCGTCCGGCAATTAACCGTTGGCAATATTGACCGGATAAAAAAATATATGTTTTTAAAAAACGGGGCCATGTATTCAATCTTTTTCCTTGGCCTTATCATGGTTTTGGACAGTTTCGGTTTTCATATCCCGGCCTGGCTTTCCCCGGTCGTTACTTTCGGCGTAGTCGCTTATTTTTTTTGGAAGTCAAAAATAGCGATGAACAGTAATGTTAAATAAAAATAATTATATGGGAAATTTTGACAATTTACCGAAGGCTGGCGCCGGGTTCCGTATAAGCGGAACGCCCGGCAGTTTTCAAAGGAAATTTAGGTCGGCAATTAAGTATGGCGATTTAAAAAACCTGAAAGATAACGAAGCCGCCATAACAAAGGAATTTGAAAACAGAATGCCGGCTTTAAGAAAAAGAGGCGGATTAACCTGGCAAGAGAGGCGGAGCGCATATTTTAGTATTTTAAAAAGGGACAAAAAACTAACCTTTGGTGACAAGAAAGAAGTGAAAAAATTGTTGGAGAGTTATGCTAAAGGACAAAATTCATCCGGCGGAGGCATTCTTAAAGGATCGCAGACTGCAGAAAAAAAGTCTTCTTCCGGTTCGTTTTGGGGAATTCTAGGTAGTAAAAAGAAAGAAGAAAAACCGCCGGTTAATCCGGCCATAAGGGCTTATGATCCGGAAGCCATGGCCACCGCCGGCCGGGTGGGTTACAATCCTGATCAAAGGGGCTTTGCCGGATCCGGGACGGGAAGCGTCAGCTCGCAAGAAATGAGCGGAAGCATGAAATTCATCAATAACCAGCCGAACCGGTACGCGAAAAAAGGGACCGGTAATCCGGCTTCGCTTTTTGCCCTCGGCGGCAAGTCCGGCGCTTCTTCGGCCAGTCAAGGGAAAGCCTTGGGACCAAATCGGTTAAAGCCGATTATTTAATTAACACATAACACATAACACATAACACATAACACATAACACATAACACATAACACATAACACATAACACATAACACATTTTTTACTCCGCAGACCTGGCTGATTTAAAGAAAAGAATGAAAAAAAGTCAAATCCGTTATGCGTTACGAGATTTTTATGAAAAAAATATTTTACATCATGTTCGGTCCGCCGGGCTCGGGAAAGGGGACGCAGGCGGAAATTTTAGGGAAAAGAATGGGCCTGCCGACGATCTCCACCGGCGTTCTTTTGCGCAAAGAAATCGGTGATAAGACTGAACTGGGACAAAAGGTGGAATCAATTATTGCCGGAGGAAATCTGGTTTCGGATGAAATCGTCGCAAAAATGATTATTAGCAGGCTAAAAGAGTCTGACGCCGCAAAAGGTGCAATTTTTGACGGTTATCCGCGAACCATGAACCAAAATAAATTCCTTTTGGATGTTTTAAAAGAAATTCCCGGCGACAATATTATCCCGATACTCGTTGATGTGTCGGATGAGGAAGTCGCGAGGCGTTTAGGCGGAAGAAGAAGTTGTTCTTGCGGGGCGACTTATCACATGATTTACAATCCGCCGAAGAATGACGAGACCTGCGACGTCTGCGGCGCGAAAATAGTTATCCGTCCGGATGACGAACCTGGAGTGATAAAAGAAAGACTCAAGGTTTACCATCTAAACGTTGATCTGGTGATTAATTATTGGAGAAGTAACGGCAGGCTGATAGTAATCGACGGCGAACCGCCGATCAAGGAAGTGGCCAAGGAGATAGAAAAAAAATTGAAATTTTAAATTTTGCCACTTTTTTAGAAAAAGTGGCGCAAAAATCGCGAGCAGGAAAAATTTCGGATCATTCACTGTGAAGCCTAGTAAAATTCCAAACTCGTCGCTCACTGATGTTCGCTCCTCAGACAGTGGAATTTTACACGGCTTCCACGCTCATAATTATCGCCGAAATTTTTCAATGCTCGCATCTTTAAATGATTCATGTGAAGACCAAAGAGGAAATCTTGGCTATGCGCGAGGGCGGAAAAATACTCGCGAGAATTCTTCATGCCCTGGCGAAAGAAGTTAAACCTGGCGTTACGACCGGTTATCTTGAAAACCTTGCCTATAAACTAATAACAGAAGCCGGCGGCAAGCCGGCTTTTAAAGGTTATAAGTCAGGAGCCGGCGGCCGGGGTTTTCCGACCGCGATTTGCGCTTCAATAAACCATGAAGTCGTCCACGCTCCGGCTTTACCTCCAAGAGTTTTGGAAGAAGGCGATTTAATCGGTATTGATATTGGCATGGAATATCCCGCTTTCGTTCCGCCTGCCGGCGGAACTACGGCGGGCAAGCCCGCTATGTCCGGAGCCGTAAAAAACTTTCCGAAGAACAGGTATTCGGCTTCCGGCGGTTTTATTACGGATATGGCTTTGACGGCCGGAGCCGGGGAAATCGGTGAAGAGCGGAGAAAGCTCCTGGAAGTAACCAAAAAAGCCCTAGAACTCGGTATCGCCGAGGTAAAACCCGGCAAGCGGCTTTCCGATATCGGCCGGGCAATTGAAAATTATGTTAAGAAAAACGGTTTTTCCGTTGTTCGGGCGTTAGTCGGCCACGGGGTCGGCTACGAAGTGCACGAAGAGCCGCAAATCCCGAACTACCTAGCGAAGGAAAAAGATTTTAAAGATGTTGTTTTAAGACCAGGCATGGTGATCGCCATTGAACCGATGGTAAACGCCGGGGAGCATGATGTTGAATCAGACGCCGACGGGTTTACGATCGTAACGAGCGACGGAAGCATGAGCGCGCATTTTGAGCATACGGTCGCGGTGACGGACCGGGGGCATGAAATTCTTACTTTAGAATGATACGCCAGCCAGACAAATATTGACTTTTAGAAAAATTGAATTAAAAGTTAAAAATTAAAAATGCAAAATTACAATTCAAAATTTAAAAATATAAAATATTTAGGCGTGGACTGGGGAACTGATCGCATCGGATTGGCTATGGCCGATTCTGAAACTAATCTGGCGATTCCATATAAAACCGTGAAGAACATTAAAGAAGTTGTTGAAGTAATAAAAGAAGAAGAGGTGGAAAAAATTATCATCGGTTCGCCCCTCACTTTAAGGAATGAAGAAGGTAAAAACAGGAAAAGGGTTGATGAATTTATCAGTGAATTAAAAAAGAAAACCGGATTGCCGATAGAAACCGTTGACGAGCGGCTAACCACCCGGCTCGCGAAATCGCTTAGCGGCGACAGGAAAGTCAAAGCCGAAAAAGACGCCGTATCGGCTATGCTGATTTTACAAACATATCTTGATAGCAAATAGTAAATAGATTATTATAAAAGAAAATTAAAAAATTTCTATTTACTATTGTCTATTTGCTATTTACTCTCTATGAACGAAACTTACAACCTAAAAGCCATAATTTTAAAGCGCGAACCTTTTCGGGAGCATGACGCGAGAATTACCCTATACAGCCGGGAAAGAGGAAAACTAAGCCTCATCGCCCGGGGGACGAAAAAAACCCGCTCAAAAATGGCCGGGCATCTTGAACCGATAACGCTCGCCAACATCATGGCCGTCCGGGGAAAGGCTTTTGATTATGTCGGCGGAGCCGCGAGTGAGAAATGTTTTCAAGGCGTAAAAGGCGATTTGGAGAAAACCGGAGTTGCCGGTGAAGCGATAAGAAAATTTTCCAGCCTGATAAAAGAGGAAGAAAAAGACGAAAATATTTTCGGCTTATTTTTGGATTTCATAAATATTTTGGAAGAAGAAAAAAATAAGGATTTTAAATTGATATCCGGTTATTTTATGTTTAAGTTTCTTTGCTTATCGGGTTATCGCCCGGAATTGAAAATTTGCGTTGATTGCGGAAGAAAAATTGAACCGGGCGGAAATTTTTTCGCCCTAAGAAAGGGAGGTTTGGTCTGTAAAACGCATAATTGCCGGCCGGATTTACATAACCATAAAGTTTCGGATGACAGTATTAAGATGTTAAGGTGGGTGAGTGAAAGTGATTTAAGTAACGCGTTAAAAGTTAAAACTGATTTGAAAATAGATGGTGAGGTTAATAACCTCATTTGTTCTTTTACGAATATGATAAATTCATGAGGAGGCGGGATATGGAGAGAGTGTTTGTTGCTGAAAATAAGGAGCAGGGTTTTTTCGCGCTCCTTAGAATAATTTTTGAACTGCCAACCGGTAGTTCAAAAGAGGCCGGTCCTGACCAGTCATCGGATGTCAGAAATCTTGACAGCCGAAGCCAGAACAAAACCAGTCGGCGCTGGAAGATCTCCAGAGTTGACGAACCATGGTAGGCCGGACACGGAATCCCGGCCTTTTATTTGATTTTTTAGCGATAATAAGCTAAGATTAGTGTGTAGCAGAATTAAATTCATCAGGCTGGTTTTGCATTAAACTGTTATATAAGCCTTGTACAGCGCGGATATTCCGCGGATTAAAACGCTGAATTATCGCTGATAAATAGTTGTTCTAAAAATAAGTTAAACTGAGTGGCTAAATTTGTTTAATATTCAATGAGACGGTTGCAAAACTCCTTTTGTTCCGAGTTGTCCTTTTCGCCCGATACTTGCGTCAAGCTGGCTCGAAATGATTTTCAGCGTAGCCCTGCTACGCCTCAAATCATTTCGCTTGTTTTCCTCGTCTCGGACAAAAAGTCTCAACTCTCGCTTAAAAGTAGTTTTGTAACCGTCTCAATACATATGCTTAGAACCCATACCAACGGAGAACTGAATAAGTCTAACGCCGGAGAAAGCGTGGCGCTTTGCGGCTGGGTGCACCGCCGGCGCGACCATGGCGGAATAATTTTTATTGACCTCCGCGACCGTTACGGCCTGACGCAGATTAAATTTGATCCGGATATAAATGAAGCGGCCTGGAAAAAAGCGGACAGCCTCCGGAGCGAGTGGGTGATAAAAGCGTCCGGCAAAGTGCTTTCGCGACCCGAAGACATGGTTAATAAAAAATTAAAGACCGGGGAGATTGAAGTGGGGGTTTTAAACCTTGAAATCATGAGCGAATCAAAAACTCCACCCTTTGAAATTGACGAGGAAAAAGCCGACGCGTCTAACGAAGCTTTAAGGCTAAAATACCGCTTCATAGATTTAAGGCGCGAAGCGCTACAAAAACTTTTAGCGAAAAAAGACAAGTTTTTTCAGTTTACCCGAAAATATTTTCACGCGCTCGGGTTTATTGAAGTCCAGACCCCGATTCTCGCGAACTCTTCGCCTGAAGGCGCGCGGGATTTTTTAATTCCGTCGCGGCTTTATCCGGGGAAGTTTTACGCCCTGCCGCAGGCGCCCCAGCAGTTTAAACAGCTTTTGATGGTTTCCGGGTTTGACCGTTATTTCCAGATCGCCCCCTGCTTCCGAGACGAAGACCCGCGCATGGATCGCCATTACGGAGAGTTTTACCAGCTGGACATGGAAATGAGTTTTGCAGAGCAGGAAGATATTTTTAAAATCATGGAGCCCTGGGCTCTTGAGATAACGAAAAAATTCAGCCGGAAAAAAGTTGTCGGCCTAGAAGCGGACGGTCGGCTGAAAAAAATTCCCTGGCGCGAAGCCCTGACAAAATACGGGATTGATAAACCGGATTTGCGCTATGATTTAGAAATTAAGCCAGTTACTGAGCTGGTAAAAGGTTGTGGTTTTACCGTGTTCGCCGGCGCGGTTGAATCGGGCGGCGTGGTTCATGCCCTGAAAGTTGATGGCGGAGCCAAATTCACCCGTTCGCAGATTGATGAACTGACCGAGGTAGCGCGAGGAAAGGGCGCTAAAGGATTGGCATATATTGTTGTAAAGTCAAAAGTCAAAAGTCCCAAGTCAGAAGCCATTCTAAGTGGAGCAAAACTGAACGAAGAATCTCGCGGCAATAACAATGAGACACAGGATTCTTCGGCCTTGCGGACTCAGGATGACGGTGATAAATATGAACTGCAGTCTCCGATCATAAAATTCTTAGGCGACGAGCTGGCCGGGAAAATCGTGGAAGTCGTGGAGGCCAAGGCGGGCGATATAGTTTTCTTCGGCGCTGATAAGTGGCGGACGGTTTGCGACGCTTTGGGCGCGGTTCGGATCGCCTGTGCGGAAAAATTGAAATTAAAAGACAAGAAAAAAGCCGCCTGGTGCTGGATTGTTGATTTTCCCATGTATGACTATTCGGAAATTGAAGCCGGAAAAATTGATTTCGGCCATAACCCGTTTTCCATGCCCCAGGGCGGGATGGAGGCGCTAAATTCGAAAGAGCCTTTGGAAATCCTCGCCCATCAATATGATCTTATTCTAAACGGTTTTGAAGTTTCATCCGGGGCGATAAGGAACCATGAACCGGAAATCATGTATAAAGCTTTTGAAATCGCCGGTTATACCAGGGAACAGGTGGACGCGAAATTCGGCGCTATGCTCCGGGCCTTTTCCTACGGCGCGCCTCCGCACGGCGGCAACGCTCCGGGCGTAGACCGGATTTTCATGGCCTTAAACGATCTTGATTCCATCCGCGATATTTACGCTTTCCCTAAAGATGGTAAAGGCAAGGATTTGCTCATGGATTCTCCGAGCGAGGTGGATGAAAAGCAGCTGCGCGATTTGCATGTTAGGGTGAAACTGGATTGAGATGTATCAGCGAAGCGAAAGAAGTATTTTTGTGAAAATATTAATTATGAAAAATAATCTAGAACAACTCGCTTACGAATGGATAACCGCCGAGGCCGATAAGACTGATATTGAGAGCGCGTTTTATTGCCGGACAAGGGATATTTTTGAGGCAAGATCCGGAAGGATGTTTAATGAGCTCGTGAAAAACGAAAAATTTGGAAGTAATTCTTATGTCATAATGGCTGCCGTCGGCGAGATTGGCAACAATTCTTTTGACCACAACATTGGCAGTTGGTCGGATGTTCCGGGAACATTTTTCGGCTATGAATTTGAAAAGGGCGAGCTTTTAATAGTAATGGCCGACCGGGGGCAGGGAATTTTAAAAACGTTAAAAAAAGTAAAGCCGGAATTAAAGAATGACGCGGAAGCGCTAAAAACGGCTTTTACCGAAAAGATTTCCGGTCGGGCGCCGGAGAATAGAGGAAATGGCCTTAAATTCGTCAAAAAGAATGTGGAAGAGGAGAAAATGCATTTAACTTTTTTGTCCGGCAATGCCCAAGCGGAGCTGAATGAAAGAATGGTGATAACCGAAAAAGATAAAAATCTGCGAGGCTGTTTAGTAATATTAAAAGTAAAATAATACTATGATTATAGAGCTTAAAAAATTTGGCGACATACTGGTTTCCAGACCGGCCGGCCGGGAAGCGTATTTGGCCATGTCGGCCTACCTTACCCGGGATGTTGATAAAAACGAGGAAATCATAATTGATTTTTCCGGGGTGAAAGTGCTCGCGCCGTCCTGGGCTGACGAGGTGATTACTAAGGTCGCCGAAGAATTCAAAAATGTTGAGCTGATTAACGCGGAAAATCAAAGCGTCCAAGCCACCCTAAAAACCTTAAGGGAATATTCGGATTTGAAGATATAAAAAATAATTAATCAACCTATGACCTTAAAAGAACAGCTTAAAGCCGACCTGGTGGCGGCCATGAGAGCTAAAGACGCGGAAAAACTTTCGGTTTTAAGGATGCTTGCTACGGCCATAAAAACAAAGGAGATCGCGCTCCGGAAGGGCGAAGATATAATATTAAGCGATGAGCAGGTGTTAGACGTAATCGCCTCGGAAGTGAAAAAAAGAAAGGATTCAATCGTTGCTTACGAGCAGGGCGGGCGAAGCGAACTGGCGGAAGCTGAAAAAAAAGAAATAAAAATCCTTGAGGTCTACTTGCCGGAGCAAATGGCTGACGAAGAATTGGAGCGGATCGTAAAAAGCGCCGCGGCTGAAGCCGGAGCGGGCGCTAATTTCGGCGCGGTGATGGGAAAGGTGATGGGAAAAGTTAAAGGTCAGGCCGACGGTAACCGGGTGAGCGCCATGGTGAAAAAAGCGATGGGCTAAGATTGGCGTTGTAGTTTGGTTTTTTGCCGGGAATATGCTACAATTAAACCGGAATTGAATCAGCTAATTCAGCCAATTAATTAAATTAAGCCGGAATAAAATGATGTTATTTTTGCCAGGCATTATCTTTTTCGCGATAGTTTTTTTTATCATTTTATTTTTAGCTACAAAATCTATGGACTCAAACCAAAATTCCGCTAAGTACGCGTTTTTCTACGCTCTTTCCCTGGTGGCGCTCATTTTTACCTCGCTATCGGTCGGCATGATAATTTTCCAGATTATCAATAAAGCCATGGAAACGCCGGTCGGGATGTTTGAAGGCGTATTTTCTTCCGGGGCGCTCCGGTTCGGCCTGTCGGCGCTTATTATCGCCGCACCGATTTATTATCTGGTTATGCGTTACATTTACGGCAATTTAGCTACCGGAAACCTTAAGAAAGACGCCCGGGAAAGGGTCTGGTTGACTTACGTGATATTATTCATCTCGTCGGTGATTATGCTCGGCTGGATGGTCGCCACCCTGAATAATTTTTTAAACGGCGAAATCACGTCAAAATTCATACTTAAGGCGCTTACTTCGGTCGTTATCGCCGGATCAATTTTTACCTTTTATTTTTACGATATCAGGAGGGAAGAAACCGCCGGAAAAAATAAAATTATCCGGGCGTATTTTTACGGGTCGCTTTTCGTCGTCATCGCCTCTTTGGCGGCCGGGCTGTATTTTAACGACGCTCCGGCCAAAGTCCGGGCGAAAAATTTTGACCGCCAGGTGATGGAACAGCTTGACCAGACCGACGCCGCCCTTAACTCCTATTATATCAGGAATAAGGCTCTTCCAGAATCCCTTACGGATCTCCTGAAGGAAGGTTCGCGCGATATTTTTATTACCGATAAAACCATCCGCGATCCGGAAACTGATAAAGTTTTTAGTTATAAAATTTTAGCTAAAGACAGCTACGAGATTTGCGCTGATTTTAAGATATCTTCAAAAGAAGCCATGGAAGAAGATAACAATCAGGATTATTTACTGACCCGCTGGGCGCATGAAGCCGGTTTCCAATGCTTTACTAAAAAAGCCGAGATATTGGACGCCCAGGGGACGCCGATTAAGCCGATTGAAGCGAGATAAACCATATGGCTAAGAAAAAAATATCGGATAAAATCCAAGCGAAGGCGAGGAAGGTAAAAAAAAGCGCTCCGGAAAAAGAGATTAAACTTCCGCCGAAAGTCGCCAAGTTAATTTCCTATCTTCTAAAGGCGGGTGTTAGCCATGACCTTCTCCGGCATAAAACCGTTTATACGGCTTACGACGCGGCCGCGACCATGAAAAAAAAGCTTTCAGAAATGGCTAAATCTCTGCTTATCAAAGCTGATAAGGATTACTACGCGGTGATTCTGCCGGCCGACCATAATCTTGACATGGAAAAACTGAAAAAAATTATTTCTAAAGCCGGAGGAAAGGATATTAAGGCCATTAAGATTCCGGGGGAGAAAGTAATGACCGAAGTGCTGAAAGTGAAAAACATGGCCATGACCGCGTTCGGCGGGCTTCATGATCTGCCGGTTATCGCGGAAAAAAACCTGGAAAAAGCCAAAAAGATAATTTTTCCTTCCGGCGGTTTTAACTATTCGGTGGAGATGAAGCTTAAGGATTTTGTGAAACTTGAAAACGCGATTTTAGGGAAGTTTGGAGTTAAAAGAAAAAAGAAGAAGTAAATAGTAAACAGACAATAGTAGATAGAAGCGTTGAAAAATCTATTGTCTGTTTACTATTGTCTGTTTACTAATACATGCTGTCCGTAAAAATAGATAAATTTGAAGGGCCGCTCCACCTCCTTTTAAAGCTCATTGAGAAAGAGGAACTGGACATAACCGAAATCAGCCTGGCAAAAATCGCCGACGAGTATATTGAGCTGGTGGAAAGCTCGCCGGCTATCGGCCCGGGCGAGATGGCCGATTTTTTAGTGCTCGCCGCCCGGCTTCTGTATATAAAATCAAAAGCCTTGTTTCCGCATATTGACCTTCCGGAAGAGGAAGGCGGCGATGACCTGGAAAAACAGCTCCGGATGTACCGGGAATATCTCCTCGCGGCGGAAAAGATTGAAAAAATCCTCAAAGGGAAAAAATTCATGTTCCAGCGCGAATGGAACCGCAAGGCGATTGTTTTGTCCATCTATCCGCCTCGGCGCGCCGGAGGCGAGACGGGTCATTTCTCACCCCCGAAGAATATTTTTCCCCCCTCCCTCCGGGAAGTGATGAAAGAAATAATTGAGCGGATAAAACCGGCGCCAAAGGATCTTGAAGAGAAGAGCCTTGAGGCGGCTATCCATATTGAAGATCGGATCGCGCTGATTCGGGAAATGCTTCTGAATAAAATTAAATTTAATTTTAGAAAAATCCTGGAAAAAGCCGGATCCAAAACCGAGGTGATCATTTCATTCCTCGCCATGTTGGAGTTGGCGAAACAGCGGGATATCATCATTGATCAGGATGAGTTGTTTGGAGAGATAGAAATTACAAGATTTGAAGTTGGCTTAAAACAGATAACAGATAACAGATAACAGAACTTTTTCCACTGGTCTGCTATCTGCTATCTGTTATCTGATAAATTATGAATTTAAAATCCCAAATTGAATCACTCCTCTTTATCTCGGCTAAAGCCATGTCCGTCAAGCAGCTTTCCGACACAATAAAAATTCCGGCCAAAGAAGCGGAGAAAGCCTGCGACGAGCTTAATCGGGAATATAAAGAAGGCGGCCGGGGGGTGGAAATAGTAAAGCAGGGCAATAAATACCAGATGGTAAGTTCGCCGGAAAATGCCGGGCTGGTAAGAGAGTTTGTTAAAGAAGAGGTAACGGGCGAGCTCTCGCGTCCGAGCCTTGAAGCTCTTACTATCATCGCTTACCGGGGGCCGATCGCGAAAATTGACCTTGATCGGATCCGCGGAATCAATTGTGGCCTAATTTTAAGGAACCTGCTTATCCGGGGTCTTATTGAAGCGCGCGAAGACAAGGTAAAGCGGGAAACTTATTACACTGTCACGCTTGACTTTATTCGCCATCTTGGGCTAAATGAGATAAGCGAATTGCCTGATTATGAGAAGCTAAATAAGGAGGAAACATTAGAAAGGATGCTTAAAGAATAATTTTCAATTTCAAATTTTTAATTTTCAAACAATTTTAAAATTTTCAATGATTCAATTTCTAAATTTGAGGCCTGAAAAATCCCTTTTTAGCCCTCAATTTTGAAAAATGGGAAATTAAAATATTGGAAATTCATTGTAAATTGAAAATTTATATTTGAAAATTGATTTATGTTCCTCGCGCCCGTCTTAACGTCCGCGTTTATCTGCTATACAATTTTACTCAATTCCGTTTTAGCCTCCGAGCTTTTTAAGCCGGAGTTTTTCGGTTTAACGGCGGATGAAAGGAATAGGATTTTAGGAATAGTCGGCGGCATCAGGGATAATCCGCTGGGGATTTTTGGCTTTAACAAGCTTCCGGAAAATGAAGATAAGCCCGCGCCTCCCAAGCCAAAGCCGAAGGTGGCCGGGATAAAAGTCGCGGCCCGGAGCGCCGTGGCCGTTGACTGCGAAACCGGAGACGTTATCTTTGAGCAATCGGCCCGGGAAAAATGGCCGATCGCGAGCATCACTAAGCTAATGACAGCTTTGGTCTTTCTTGATTATAACCCCGGCTGGGAAACGGTTTACGAAATAAAAAGGGAAGACCGGAGGGATGGGGGAAGGATTTACCTTTATTATGGCGAAAAGGCAAAAGTAAAAGATATTTTTTACACAAGCCTGGTCGCTTCCGACAATACCGCCACCATAGCGCTCATAAGTTCCGCCGGCTTGAGTGAAGAAAAATTCGTCGCGAAGATGAACGAGCAGGCGGTTTTTCTCGGGATGGCAAACACAAAATTCATTGACGCGACCGGCCTTAAGTCTAACGAATCAACGGCCGAGGAAATCGCCAAGTTCGCGGCCATAGCTTTGGCGAACGAGGATATCCGCCGGGCGACCCTGACCGAAGAATACCGGTTTAAGACTTTGGAAGGGAAAGAAAAAATAATTCCCTCCACTGACCAGCTTTTAAGGGAGAAAATGGATGGCGGCATGGAGATCGCCGGAGGAAAAACCGGATTTACCGAAGAAGCTGGTTATTGCTTTGCCGGCCGGTTTAAAAAAGACGGCCACGAGCTCGTTACCGTCGTTTTGGGGGCGCCCACCGCTCCGGCGCGGTTCACTGAAACAGGCAGCCTGGTTAAATGGGTTTTTGAAAATTTTAAATGGGAGGATGGTGTTGTCGGCTCGGAGGGAAAGTGATATAATGTGAATTAAGAATTAAGAATTATTTTTATGTCTGACAGGAGGATTGTCATTGCTAACTGGAAGATGAAACTCGGACTCAAGGAATCTCTGGATCTCGCGGAAAAAATGAAAGAAAAGTTTGCGGGGTTTAAAGATTGCGAAGCGGGAATATGTCCGAATTTTATTGCCCTTAGCGAGGTGAAAAAAATTTTAAAAGGCAGTCCCTTAAAGCTCGGGGCGCAGGATGTCTTTTGGGAAGAAAAAGGCGCTTATACCGGCGAGGTTTCGGCGATCAACCTTGACGAAGCCGGCTGCGAGCTGGTTATTATCGGCCATTCAGAGCGGCGGCGGTATATGCTGGAAAATTATGAAATGATCCATAAAAAGCTGAAAGCCGTGCTGGAAGTGAAAAATCTTATGCCTGTCGTCTGCGTCGGCGAAGAAAAAGACGAACGCAAAACCGATAAACGCGATTTTATTTTAATTGACCAGGTCAACCAGGCTTTCGGCGGGCTGAACTTAATGGAAGACCAGAAAATTGTTGTGGCTTATGAACCGATCTGGGCCATCGGGTCAGGAACGGCTATAGAGCCTTCGGAATGCGATTACGCTCATAAGATAATCCGGCTTACTCTGAACGAGCTTTTTGGCGCGAAAATTTCAGGGCAGGTTTTTCGGATTATTTACGGTGGCAGCGTTTCGCCGAAAAACGTCGCCGAGTTCAAGGGTCTCGCGCATCTTGACGGGTTTCTTGTCGGCGGAGCGAGCCTTGATGCTAATGAATTTTATGAAGTAGCAAAATTAATTATCAATTAAAAATTACGAATTACGAATTTTTTATTATTAAATTGATAATTGATAATTCGTAATTGAGAATTAAATATGCTGGTTCACATTAAAGAATTAATTTTGGAAGCAGAAAAAGGCGGGTACGCCCTTGGAGCGTTTAATATTTTAAACATAGAAATGGCGCTCGGCGTGGCGCGCGCGGCGCAAAAATCCGGTTCGCCGGTCATCATCCAGGTTTCCCAGAACGTAATTGAATATATGGGAGTCAAGCCCATCACCCATCTTGTTTCAACCGTCGCGAAAAATATCGCCGTCAACGTCCCAGTTGCCCTCCATCTTGACCACGGAAAAAGTTTTGATGCGGTTTTTGAATGCATCAGTTCCGGATTCACCTCCGTCCATATTGACGCTTCTCATCTGCCTTATGACGAAAACGTCAATTTGACCAGGCATGTTGTTGAAATCGCGCGGCCTAAAGGGGTCTGGGTTCAGGGCGAACTCGGCGAAATGATCGGTGGACACGGCAGTAAAGGGAAGACCATAAGCGGAGTAAAGATCGCTGATCCGGACAAAGTCGCGGAATTTGTTAGAGCCACGAAAATAGATACTGTCGCCGCCCCGATTGGAACGGCCCACGGGGTGTATGAGAATGAAAAAGTGGATTTTACCGCCTTAAAAGCCATAAAAGAAAAAATAAAAATACCTTTTGTTCTCCATGGCGGATCAGGTGTAAAAGAGGACGATATGCGGGAGGCGGTGCGGCTCGGGGTAAATATTGTAAATATCGGAAGCGACCTTAAAATCGCTTTTTCAAAGACTTTGATTGAAACCTGTGCCAAAAATAAAAACGAAACCGATCCGAGAGTGCTCTTGGCGCCGACGATTGCCGCCGCAGAAAAGGTAGTGGCGGAAAAGATGAAAATTTTTGGTTCGGCCGGACGCTATCCAGCCGGGGGGATGGAAACATAAAATCAGAAATTTGAAATTTGAAACTAAAAATAGAGATTGTAAGCAACTGCTATTTCCGGTTTCAAATTCCTAATTTCAAATTTTTATTTCTCATGCTTGTCGGAAAATCAAAGAGAAGGTTGTTTAATCAGAAGGCTTTGTCGAGCTTGGCTTTTATTTTGGCCGGATTTTTTTTGCTGTCCATACTTTTTTCGGCGACGGTTTCTCCGGTTCTGGCGCAGACCGACCTTGGGCTTAATGAAGCCGCGCAGATCGGCCTTGGTTCTTCCGATCCGAGGGTGATTATTGTCCGGATAATCCAGGTGGCTTTGGGATTTTTAGCTTTGGTGGCGGTTGTTATTATAATGTACGCCGGCTGGACGATGATGAGTTCGGAAGGCAACGCCGAAAAGGTGGAGCAGGCAAAAAATATTTTAAAAAACGCGGTTATCGGCCTGGTAATTATTTTTTCGGCGTTTGCCATTGTCTCTTTTATTTTAAACGCGCTTACCGGATCGTTTACCGGCGACGACGGAGATGATGACGACGGAGATAACGGACCAGGCATAGAGGCGCTCGGCAACGGCATTATAAAGAGCGTTTATCCGGCGCCGGGACAAAAAGATGTCGTCCGGAACACGAGTATTATCGTCACTTTCCGGGAAGAAGTGAAATCTTCCACAATTTGTAAATCACCAGTATGTCAAAATAACGGGGAGAACTGCGATGAAGGCGAGAGCGGATGCGTGTGTAAATGTAATGGAGGAGATTTTCTTGAGAGTAATTTCCGGATTTATAAAACTGAAGAAGACAAGCAAGAGGACGCAGACGGCACCACGAGCCTGTGCGGGGTAAATTATAACCCGCTTAAATATCCTAAAGGATGCACAACTTTGAAATCCGCCAAAGTTTACACCAGCGACAATGAGACTTTTGTTTTCGTTCCAGATGGTTTTTTGGATGGAAGTTATGACGAGATTGACTATAGTGGCTATATTACCAATAACATTAAAAAAGCTGGAGACAAAGACGCGGGCATATTTGACGCTTTAGGCGATAAAGATTACGGCTGGAGTTTTAGCGTAGGTGATGTAATTGACCTTACTCCGCCCCAGGTAAAAAATGGCGGGGTCTTCCCGGCGCCGGATAACGAGCGGGATACTTCTTCGGAAGTGGCCGGAGCAAAAGCTGCGGGCAGTATTGAAGTGAAAAATCGGCCCGGAGTGTATACCGCTTCAAAAGCGAACGAACCGGTTAAAGAGCCGCCGAGCGGAAATTGGCCGGATGTTTTGGTAAGCGGAACATATAATTGCTTTAACGACGGGGAAATTTCAGTTACCGTCGGCAGCGACGGCAATTTAACGGTTATGGTATCAAGCCTGGATGTTAAAGGGTTGGTATCAGGCGACAGCGCCGGAGACGGAGTAATTTTCATCGGGTGCGGACTTAGTCTTGCACCCGTGAGCGGAAATTTCAGCGCCGGAAATAAATGGAAACTCGCGGTTACCGCGGAAAAGCAGGCCGACACGCTAAAAGTCGGTTCGCGGGAATATGTTTTTGTAAGCGGCGCCGGAGGAGGGGATAAAATACAAATCGGCGATAAAACTAAAACCGCGGTTAATATTGTTGCCGCCTTAGCCGGACATCCGGAAGTGGCGGCAGGGATAAAACCAAGCGCTAATACTGTAGTGGAATTAGCGGCGAAAAATGCCGGGGCTGACGGGAATAATATAGAACTCGCGACGAGCAATCCGGAAGCGCTTAAAATCGGGAAAATGCGGGGCGGACAAGACCGGGAAGTTACGGCCATAAAAAAAGACAGGCTTGATAAAGCTAGAAACGCCGTGATTCAGATAAATTTTAACGAAGCCATAAATCCTTTAACCGTATCGGGGGAGGCGGATCTGTTAAAAGATTATATAAAGATAGTCAACGCGAAAACCGACGCGCAAGGAAACCCGGCGGCAATAGCCAGAAACGGCCAATGTTCATCTGACGCCGATTGTCTGTCTTTTAAATGCAGGGTTGACGATAAGGCGGCGACTGACGCCGGTTGCGCTGAAGGTGGGGCATGCGTCTGCAAGGGAGACAATGACTATCTTGAAGGAAAATTCATAGTTTCCAACCAATATAATACGGCAGAGTTTGTTACCAATAATCAGTGCGGAATAAATGCTTGCGGCGAACCGATTTATTGCCTGCCGGAAAATAGCCATCTAAAAGCGGTTTTAATAGCCGCCGAATTAACTGATTGTGGAGAGGATAATTGCGCGAAAAAAAGCCCTTTTGATGTTTGCGACAGCGATATATGCAAAAATCGCGAGGGAAAAAAATATCCGCTTTCAAAATTGCCTTTAGAAGGAATCGCTGACATGGCCTTAAATTCACTGGACGGAAACCGGAACAGCTCGCTTCCTCCGGCAGTCGGTTCTGCCGATGGCCCTAAAGAGCAAAGCGGACAGAGCGCTTATGATGAAAATCATGATAGTCCGGGTTCGCTTCATGGCGACGATTTTATTTGGTCATTTTTCATAAACGACAAAATTGATTTAACCCCTCCGGTAATCAGCGCGACCCGGCCGAAACATGACGGGAGCGCCGATAAGCGCAAAGAGATAGAAATTGAATTCAGCGAATTTATGATGTCGGGAAGCCTCGCGACCGGAGAAAAAATCATAAAAACCGTAAAGGGAGATGAGATTATCCATAAGCTCATCAATCTTAGAAGCTATACGAATGAACAGCCGGGGTATTGGGTAAGCAAAACCGATGTTGATGATCTTCCCCCGGCAGACGGCGTTATTCCGGCTGGCGACGGCGAACCGGATCGGACTAAGGCTTTATTAAACCATTCGGTATTTTCCGAAGCCGCGAAATACCGGGCGCAGGTCGGTTCGGGAGTAAAAGATATTTATCAGAATTGCTTTATGCCGTGCGACGGGCCGGCCTGTTCCGGAGAAAATAAACAGGCGCCTTCCTGTTGCGGCGGGACGCTGACGGATAAAGAGCTTTGTGAATAAATAAAGACATGAGAAAATATTTTAAAGCCACAATCATAATATTATTTTTTCTTGCTGTTATTCTCGGGACAGCTCATTTTGTTTTGGCTCAGTCGGATTTGGATTTGGGATTGTCAGCCGGTGAACAAATCGGCCTTTCGTCGGCCTCGCCCAAAACCGTGATCGTTAATGTTGTCCGGGTTCTGCTCGGATTCTTGGCGCTAGTCGCCGTAATTATAATTATGTACGGCGGTTTTATCTGGATGACGGCCGGCGGCAACGCGGAAAAAATTGAAAAAGCGAAAAAAATCCTGAGAAACGCGGCTATCGGACTCTTAATTATTCTTTCGGCGTTCGCTATTGTGAGCTTTTTAATGACCAAGCTGATACCGCCTACACCCTGCGTCGGGCCTGATTGTCCGGGAAATTGCGAGCCACCGTGCGGTGATGGACTTACCTGCTGTCCCGGAGATTTTTGCGCCGAAAGCTGCGGCACTCCTCCGCCGGACGGTTCATTTCTTATTAACAGAACAGTACCAGGGAACAATGACGTGAATGTTATAAGGAATGTCGTTATCAGGGCGTTTTTTAACGAGCAGATTGACAATTCCACAGATCAGACGACCCTGACGGATAATTTTATTGTAGAAGATTTGGGTACGATTGCGAAAAATGGCGAGTTTATAGCGAAAAATTATCCGCCGAAAATTATTGTCATGGAAGCTCATGCCCAATCCGGAATAACCGGAAGCGTGGCGACTTCTTCGGCCTGGCAGGAAATTAATTTTCGGCCGTTAGCGGAATGCGGCGACGAAAAAGATACGCCTAACTGCCTGCCGGGCAGCCGGCGGATTCAGGTAACAGTAAACGGCGCGAGCGGGATTTTTTCAGTAGGACATCAGTCGCTTTCCTGCGCCGGAACCAGTTGCCGTTTTATTTTTACGACCGGAGAGTTAATTGATACCGAGGGGCCGATGTCCGGAATTATTCCGGCCCAGATGTGTAAAGACGACGGAACCTTAAAGCCTGACGCCAATACCGTCGGCGGCTGGGGCAGGGATGATATCGCCATTGCCAAGTTGGAATTTTTTTCGGAAAAATCAGGCGGTCCGGAGAATCTCGCCCATCTTGAGCCCGGTAATTCGGAAAAATACCAGTATTTAGACTGGAAATATGATACTTCCGCGATGAACGTCGGCGACAGCTATACTTTTAAAGTTAGAGCAGAAGATTTAGCCGCGTCGTCTTCGGTCGCCAGTTTTAGTACAACCATAAAATCCGGCCACTGTTGTAACGGCATTAAGGACGCCGGCGAAGAAGAAGTTGATTGCGGCGGAGCCGACTGCCTCGCCTGCGAAGGCGGAGCCTGCAATAGATCAGAGCCGAATTTATGCGGTGTCGAAAACTCTAACTGTGCCGATGAGCTATGTTCAACCAGTTATTGTCAGTGTGATACGCCAGAGGGATGCATCTGCAAAAAGCGGCCGATTATTTACGGGATATCGCCATATGGCGGATTTTGCGACGGCAATATTAATAAATTTTGCCGCCTTGACGGCGATTGCGCAGGACTAAATCCCGCAACCTGCAATAAAGACGCGCCAAACGGAGCGCCGGAAAATTTTTTGACGATTTATGGGAAGAATTTTGGCGTGGTTAATAATCTTTTGGAGAATGTTTTGACCAATATCAATTTTGAGCAGGGAGCACTCGGAGGGGTGCCGAAAGACTGGACGAGCAGCTATCAGGGTCATTCCTGGGTCGGAATCGTGAGCGAAGCCGGTAACTATGTTTCGCCTTCAAGAAGCGTTAAACTGCACCAAGACTCCGGTCAGTCCTACCCCGGGGTTTGTAGCGAAGAATTATGTAAACATCAAGGGATTTATGATAAATTCCCTCATGCCTGCCAATGGAGGAATGAGGGTGGGACGAATAAGTGCGTTTTTCCTCATGACGCTTACTGCGGGGAAGGGGAATGCAAAATTAACGAAGGACAAGATTTGGAGTGGCCGTACACTAACCGGGTGATGTGGTTTAAGCTTGTTTATGATATTTCAAAATTGGATTTTACAGTCGGAGATAGGTATGTCTTAAGGTTTAAATATAAAGGCCATACTTCGACGAGTGTTAACGTCCAGTCCGGTTACAGTCTAGGCTGGAACAGTCAGGCATGGCTAAAAGCCGATTACAACGATCCAACCTGCGTTACCCAGGGCGGTACATACTGTTCCGACAGTCCGGGAAAATGCCAATGCTCTGAAGCGCCGGATTATTGCTGTTACGATGCGCCGGCGCAAACCAAGCCTTATTTGTCTTTTTCATTTTCCGGCATACCCCCCGGCGATTATAGTGACTGGCGCAGTTATGAATCATTTTTTACATATACGGATGAAATGGACCGATTGAAAAACCGGACGGGAAAAAAAACATTTGAGGTTGGCCTGACCGTCGGCTATAATGCTACTGATTCCTTAGACACGGATATATACGTTGATGATTTCATGTTCGCCAGGGTCGCTTCAAAAGCCGGCGTAAATTTTGTCGGAGCAAAGGGCGATCCGGCTGATGATAGAACAGGAGTCTTTCCTACGGACCTGAATCCTAATTGTATAAGCAGCTGGATTGATAATCAGATTATAATAGCAATCCCTCAAGAGGTGGTTAGCGGTAGCATCGCGGTTACTGGAGAAAACGGCTTAGCTGACGCTACTGATGACCAATACGGGCCGGTGTTAAAAGATTTTACCGCCAATACGATTATAAGGCCTGGAATTTGCCGGCTGGTGAATGATAAATGCGCCGGTAATCCCGCTTGTCAGGCGGATCACGGATTGATAGGAGATACGCTTACTTATTATGGCCTCAATCTGCCTCTCGGATCCAGCGCTTATTTCGGCGACTGGCAGGGAAATAATGTCCCGGGCACAAATTCTTTATTCGGCGCGGATATTAATAGGCAGGGAATATCCGGGGTAGCGAATATTTACCCGGGGCTTACAACAAGTTTTGTTGTTAAAGATAATATAAATAGCAATTATTTAAATTTTACCAAAGATCCGGAACCCTATTCGGGGCCGCTTATTGAATCTTTTGACCCGCAAACCGGAACTTCCACCCAATATGTTACGATCCGGGGCCGCGGTTTTGGCAACGCGCGGGGAGAGAGTCAGGTATTTTTCGGGAACGAGAGCGGTATAGAAGCCGGTTATGATTTTCCGAAAGTCTGCGCCGACAGTGTCTGGACCGATAATCAGGTAATTATAAAAGTCCCGGCAGGAATCGCCGACGGATTATATTTATTAACTATGAAAATCGGGACGGTGGTTATTAATACTTCGGAACTAGCGATGCCAAAATTCATGGTTGACAGCTCAGAACCGCTTAAACCGAGCCTTTGCAAAATTCAGCCGGTGATGGGGCTAATTGGTCAGCCGGTGAGCTTTTGGGGCGAATACTTTGGTGCGAAAGATGCTAATAGTAAAATAAAATTTTATTTGAATAAATACCAGCCGGGATCTTCAGGCTATTGGGGAAAGGATAATTCTACGACAAGCGGAATAATTCCGGATATGGCGACAACGACGGTTCCGGCCAGAGCCATAAGCGGGCCGGTTAAAATGATAAAAAACAAGCCGGAATTAGAAGGAAACGGATTAAATTTTAAAGTCGGGGAATGTTCCAAATCCGAAGAGTGCGGAGGCGGGGCAGTCTGTTGCCCTTCCGGTTCCCAACATCAGGGTCGTTGTATGTTCGGCGATAATGTTGAAGAAGCCTGCTATGACGTTTTTAAATCCTGCGTTTATGAATGGGATTTTTCAACCGGAGCAAAAATCGGCGACCCTTGCGATAAGGATAAAGATAAAGCAAAATGTCAGCCGGATCAGGACGTTTGCGGTGATGAGCTGGTTTGTTATGTGGACGAAGAAAATCCGGATCTTAACTGCACCTGTCAAATGCCCTGTGATTTGAAACCTGGCGATGAGCCCGGAAATGAGGGTTGCCAGAAAGATGATGACAAGTGCCAAAGCGAACTTGGTGAAGATTATATTTGTGATCCGGAGAGCGATTGCACCTGCCAGCCGACTTATACCGAGTCATGCTCCGGCTACGATATAAACCAATGTGTCTATAATTATTGTTCCGGCCCAAAAAAGCCGGGAGAGTGCAGCGTTAATACAGAGCCGAAAGAAGGAAATAAATGCAACAGCAAATATTGCAAAGACCTTTGCGGAGGCAAAGCCTGCGAGTATAACGAAACACTGGACAAATGCGCGGAAAATACTTTAATTTGTGGATTGTCCCACGCGGAAACCCGTAATATTGGAGGCAAGGACGTTCAGCTCGATGAATATTGTGCTTTGTATAACAAAAAATACCGTTGGCATGTTAAAAATTTTGAAAACTGCAATCTACTGGGCGGTTCCTGGCGGAATGCCGGCGGAAGCGTTTGTGCCGATGTCGGTTCTGAATGTGGTGGAGTTTGCGAAGCCGGACTGAATTGCGTCGGAGAAAATGGCAAAGACAATAACGGCGACGGGGCGCTTGACGCATCGTGGATAGGAGTTTGCGGAGTTGACCGGGCGGTTTGCGGTTTGGATTATGAATGCAAGAATGGCACTTGCAAGCAGAAAATCGCCGGCATTTGCGAATGTTGCTGCCAAAAAAGCGAAAATAAATATGATTTGGACGGAATTTTTAAATATAATCCCCAGTGTTGTGCGCCGCTAAAATGCGGAAGCGAATGCGGGGAAAGTGTCGGCAAACCGGAAAAAGTCTGTAAAAAAACTGATAGCGTACTTACAAAGAAAAAATGCGATACTGAAGCCGACTGCGACACCGGTTCCGGAGAAACCTGTGTGGAAAATTTACCTACAGCCGATTTCGGGCTTTGCTCGGGTTGCCGGGTTGACAGCGACAATAACGGCGGAATATCGGAAGAGGAGCAGGAAAAATCCGATCAGGCCTGCAACTGCGCCGGTTCAGCCGGAAAATACTGCGACGTTAACACTGACGCCAATTCTGACGGAAAACTGGACAACCAAGACGGAGTCTGCCGCGAATGCGGAGAGCTAAGCTATTATCCGGCTAAGTGCACCGAGCATGACGCTTCTTGTTGCGTTGACGGTCAAGAAGGTAGCGTCTGTCGGGGAATAACATCCGGCGGGAGCACGGTAAAAGAAGACAATTTAGCCTATTGCGCTTACTATAAGTGCGGCACCTCGGAAGACCAATACCAATGCGACAGCGAAAATCCGAGCCCCGGTTTAATTAATCCGGACAGCTATCCTTACGATAAACCTAATTGCGACGGAGCTTGCGGATCTCCGCCCGGCGGATCATGTTATAATGAAAAACAGGAACTTTGCTCGCTTAATTGCTGGATGTCGGAAGCGTATAAGTGTCTTGGGTATGGCGATTATGGGGAAAACGATACGCCGGGAATTTGCTGGGATTGGAATAAAAATCCGGAAACCGAAGTGCCCAAATGCGATGCCGGAGACGGATCGTGCCTTTGTTGCTGCGACCCGGGTAAAACCGGAATTGACCCGACTGATCCCGCGACTTATGACGCCTGTCAGGCGCTGGATAATAAAAAATTAAAATGTCAGCCAGATAAAGAACCTTGCACCTCGGATAAAAGAGGTCTTTGTTGCGGCTGTGAGGCTGATGTGGACTGCGTTATTCCCAGTGAACAGCCCGATCTTGTCGGTTGCGGATTTGACGCCTGTTGCCGGGCCCGGCCGGATGTAGAAAGGGATAGCGAAATACCAAAAAATGGCCAGACTGACGCCTGCCGGAACGGGCAAATCAGCGCGGTATTCAGTGAAAGAATGGATATTCAAAGTTTCCCGAGCAATATTATCGTGGCCGGAGAATATAGCGGGAAATGTCCGGACGGAACGGTTTATGTCGCTATTAACGGCGAAGAACCGGGATTTTTTAAGCGGATAATCGCGAAAATTTCAGGGCTGGTAAAAAAAATAATCCATTTCCGGTCTAAAGAAGCCATGGCTTTAGCGCCCGAGCCAGGAAAAAATTATTGCGCTGTTCCAGGAAGCGTTAGCGGTTATCAGACCGCCGGCAAAAAAACCGAAATCATTTTTTCCGTTAGTAAACTTTTAGATCCGGGTCGGCAGTATTATGTGATCATAAAAGGCGATGAAAATTTTGACAGCCGCTCGGGTGTTTTAAGTTTCTGGAAAATCGGCATGAACGGCAAAGGTTATAATAACCCCGACACTCCGGCTGACGATTGGAATGAGCTGGAATCCGTAATTTTTAACGGCAAAACCTACAAGAACGCCCATGTTTGGACTTTTAAAACCATGGATAGCAAATCGGAAAATAAAGGCGTTTGCACGGTAAAAGACGTTGCCATTGACCCTAATTCATACTTATATAATACCAATATAGACGACCTCGCGGAAAATGATACTAACCAGAATGACCGCACTTTTGATACGGCTTATGACATTGATAAAGTTTTTCTTTCCAAAGCCCTGTCAAAAGACGGCCAGGTATTAGTTCCGGTGGAGGGTTATAGCTGGAACTGGACATGGCTGACTGATAATCCCCGGGTGGCAAATATTTCCATTGCCCCGGACCATGTATTTTCCAACGGCGCGCCCGAAAGCGATCGTCAGTTAATCCGGGCTAACGAAAAAATAACCGACGGGGAAACTTTCGTCAAGGCAACGGTAAGTTTTAATTCGCAAAATACGGTCGGGCAAAAATCCGGCTCAGTTTCCGGCAAAGCGAATATTTGGGTTTTTATCTGCAAAAACCCCTGGCCGGCGATCAAAACAAATGGAACTTGGACGCCGTGGATTGACAGCGGAGCGGAAGAGTTTTGCAACGCTGGAAAAACCGGCGCCGGCGCTTCGTGCCAGAATACCAATTATGAACTTTATTACTGCCGCGACTCGGGCGGGGAAGGAACCGCCGACGATTTGCCGGTGATTGACGCGGCTTCAATATTCAGGCGCGACCCGGACACAAAAATTCTCAAAGAAGTTTATTACCTAAGGGGTCAGTTGCCGGCCGGAGGGTATGACTTATTCGGTTTAACAGGCGAATCATCTGATTCCGGAAATGAGGTTGCGCTCCGTTGGAATCCACAGAGCTACGTTGACAGCTATAAAATTTATTACGGCGTGAGTCCGGCTGAGTATATTTTTAACAAAACGATTGATATAATTACTTCGGGAACGCCGGACGGTAAACAAGCGCTATGCCAAAGCGGGCATTGCGAATACGCGGTTTCCGGCCTGCAAAGCGGCCAAACTTATTATTTTACCATAACTTCCTATAATAAGGAGACCGGCGCCGAAAGCGGTTATTCAAAGGAAGTAAGTGCAAAGGCTGAGGATACTACTGGACCGGAAGCGGTTGACGATGCCAAAGCCGAGCCGTCCGATAAGCAGGTAAAACTGGAATATACACTGGCGAACGACGCAGTGAGTTCGGAAGTATTCTATAAAGCCGTGGCCGACGAGGACGGTTGTAAAGAGAATATTGTCTTCGGCGGTTCGGTAAAGAGTACGCAAAAAGACGGTAAAGGAACCGCGACTATTAAGTCTCTGACCAATGGCAACCGTTACTGTTTTGGCATAGCCTCTTATGACTCCTCAATGAACCCGAGCGCGACGACTACGGTTTCGGCCGTTCCGTTTTCAAACCTGGGCAACCTGAAAGCCGAGTCAGCCGCGGAGGGCAAAGCGCGTTTGAGCTGGGACGCGGCCGAGGGAATAGCCGGTTATGATATTTATCAGAAGAAAGACGGCAGCGCGGAATACACCGAAGCCGCCAGGGACGTTTCTTTTGATTATACTTTTTACAACCTCGACAGCCTTTTAAGTGGAGAAAAATATTATTTTAAGGTTGAACCGAAGAATATTGACGGAGTTAAAGATGTTTATTTAAACGAAGCGAGCGTTGTTATAAAATAAATTTAATTTTGATTGCGTAACGCGGAGCGCGCAACCTGTAACGAACCCGGAATAACATAAGTTCAGTATTCGTTGCGAGTTATGAGTTATGCGATTTAATCGTATGTTTGAAAACACGAATCAGAACAATCAAAATTCGGGGGGGCAGGACCCTGCCCTGAGTCCGCCGGACGCGGGAGGATTTAAACCTAGCGCGCCTTATCAGGGTCAGGGGAATTTTTCCGTCAATCCTCAGGCTCCCGGTCTTCCGCAAAAAGCGGCGGTAGAAGACATTTTTTCCCAGATGGACGGCGGAGCAAAATCCCGGCCGGAAATTTTAGGGCCCAAAAAGTCGGGTTTACCCGGTGAAACCGGTGGTGAAGGTGATGTGTTTAAAAAATCAATGGATTCAAAAAGGATAGTTTTGGCCGGCATCGGACTCGGCGGAATAATTTTAATTTTTATTGGCGCGTGGTATAGTTATAATATCTTTTTACCCAAACGGCAGGAAGCCAAAGAAAATTCGCCCTTGGTAGAAGAGAACGCAGTTAACCAGCCTGCCGTAAATACCGCTAATACCGCGGTCGGTAATGAGGCGGCCAGTGAAGAGGAATCCAAAGAGCCGGAGGAAGCCGCTGGAACGCTTTTGGGGACTGATGTGCTGGAAAGCCCGCTTCAGCCCGGCGAAGAAAGAACAGGTGAAGCGACGGCGGTTGATTCCGGGCGCGATAGCGATAATGACGGTTTAAAAGATTTGGAAGAGGCGGAGTTAGGCACTGACCCGGAAAAAATTGATACTGACGGCGATGGCCTTTTTGATAACGAAGAGGTAGCGGTCTATAAGACTGATCCCTTGAATCAAGATACTGACGGCGACAGCTACCCGGACGGCAGTGAAGTAAAGAATGGCTATGACCCAAAGGGCCCGGGTAAATTATTTAAAGTAATACCAACAGAATAGCTTATGTTTGAATTTTTTAGTAAATTTATTGGTAAAAATAATCCGGTCAATCCTCTGGCGTCGGTTAAGGATGATTTTAAAAATCAAATCACCGACGAGTCGCTTAATATTTCCGTCCATGTAATGCCTAAGCGCTTTCGGGTCGCCGCCCATTTGGCGAAAAAATCTAGAAGCGCCGGGACGGCCATTCTTTTTGGCGGAATCGTTTTGCTTTTTTTGTTGGGCGGCGCCGGCTATTACTATATTTTTGTTAAACAAGCGGCCCGGACGGGAAAAGAACCGCTGGCCGATGAAACCGAAAACCAGAACGAAACCGTTCCGGCGACTGATGATGAAAATGTCCAGAAAGAAAAGGAAAAAGCTGAAGCCGAAATGATTGAAGACGCGAAACAGAATTATTTAAGTTATAAGAAAAGTCTCGCTGAAGCCGACACCTTAGACGATTATGAACGCGCTTTCGCGAGTCTGGCCGGCGCAGATCTCTTGGCGGATTGGCAGGACTTAAAAGTAAAGGCTGATAAATTGGGGGAAGATAAAAAAGAAGAATTTTTAGCGTTGCTAAAAAATTTCCGCCCGTTAGCCGCAGAAATTGAATCGGTTATGTCCGGAGCGGTAAAAGATAACGGAGTGAGCCTTTCGGCCGGCGCAACCGGTTTTACAGTCGCGGCCGATCTTGCTGGCTCTAACGGAAGCTGGAAACTTACGGAAGAGTCGGGTTTTGAATATCTCGACGCCGATAACGCCACGACAACTCCGGACGGCTGGCTCAACGCCAACGAAACGCCTAAACTGCCGGAAAACGAAATTGAATATAAGCCCGGAAGCGATGCGGATGCGGACGGTTTGACTGATAAGGAAGAGGAGATTCTCGGGACGAATTTTGAGAGCAATGATTCCGACGCTGACGGCTATCCTGATTTAAGCGAACTTAATAATTATTACAATCCGGCCGGCGCCGGCCGGTTGGCTGAAAATCCGGGAATAAAGAAGTATTCTGATATTGCTTTAAGTTTTGAAATTTTGTATCCGGCCGGCTGGAGCGAAGAAAAATCGGGCGGTGAAGCCATAATTTTGCGCTCCTCGGATAACCAGTTTTTGCAGGCCCTGATCCAGCCGAATCCCGATAAAGAAGATATTGAAGCGTGGTACTTAAAGCAATTTGATATTACCGCGGTTCCGGATGACTGGAAGACGGAAAAAGAGACGCTTGACGGCCAGACGGTCTGGCAGGGGATAAAAAGTCCGGACGGGCTGACGATGTACCTTACGGACGCTGACAAAGAATACATTTATGTTTTAACTTACAGCCCGGGAGAGGGGCGGACGCTTGATTACCAAAATATTTTTAACATGGTAATCGCCAGCTTTACTTTGCTTTGATGGTGGAAATAAATAACCAAACGAAAAGCAAGATAGATGAGTTGTTGATTAGAAAGGTTGCCGAAGCGTTCTTAAAATCCCACCATAAAATTGGCCATGAGCTTTCCATTGCCATTATCGGCGACGCGGCCATGAGAAAAATAAACCGCGAGCGCAGGCGGATTGACTCTCCGACCGATGTATTATCTTTTAGGGGCGAGGGCGGATTTTTTGGCGAAATTATCCTTGACTATAGCCAGATTAAAAAGCAGGCTCGGGAACTAAAGAAGAGCGCCGGTGACGAGCTGGTTTTTATCCTGGTCCACGGCTTACTGCATTTGGCCGGATACGACGACCGGACGGAAAAAGAAAGGCTTAAGATGATAAGGCTGGGGGGGGAGTTTATAAAAATGCAAAAATTAAAAATAAAAATGCAAAATGACAAAGATAAAATTTAAAATTAGTATAGTTCTTTATTCATTTTAACTTTTTGCATTGTCATTTTGCATTTTGATTTTTACATTTTAATTTATCTATGATTCGCGTAAAACGACTGGCAAAAAGCTTCACCTACGCTTTTAAGGGGCTGGAAAAAATTTTCAGGGAAGAGCAGAACATAAGAATTATTCTTTTTCTCGCCCTGGGGGCGATAGTTTTAGGGGTTTATCTTCGGATTAGCCGGATTGAATGGTGCGTCCTGGTTATCGCTCTTACGTTGCCTCTGCTGATGGAAATAATTAATAGCGCCGTGGAAAGGGTGGCTGACGTTTTAAAGCCCCGGATTGATAAATACGTAAAAGAGGTGAAGGATATAATGGCCGCCGCGGTCCTTTTTGCCTCCATCTCCGCCCTGGTTATCGGAGTGATAATATTTTTGCCGCATATCCTTGGCGGAAAGTAAAATTTTTGGTATAATAAATAAAACTATAGCGTTTAGCGTATAGTGGGTAGAGTCAGTTTTAACGACGGAAATTTCTAAACGCTAAACCCTATACCCTAACCCCTAAATTATATATGAGAGAAAACATCATCGCCGGACTGGATATCGGATCCTCAAAGATACGCCTCGTCATCGGCCAGAAAAGCTTAAACCGCGAGGAGCGGGGATTTCAGGTAATCGGCGCCGTTGAAACGCCGACCGAAGGGCTTTCCCGCGGAATAGTGAACAGCATAGAAGACGCGACATCTTCAATTTCATCGTGCCTGGAAAAAGCCGAGCGGCTTACCGGCGCGCCGGTAAAAAGCGTCTGGGTGGGAATTAATTTTCCCAACGTTAAATGCGAAAAAAGCCGGGGAGTGGTCGCGGTCGGAAAATCGGATGGCGAAATAACGCCGGACGACGTGGAGCGGGCTTTAGAAGCGGCTCGGGCTTTGTCAGTTCCGCCGAATTACGAAATCCTCCATGTTATTCCGGTAAAATTCACGGTTGACAACCAGGAAGAGATAAAAGACCCGATCGGCATGACCGGAGTCCGGCTTGAAGTTGAAACCCTTATAATCCAGGGACTTTCATCCCAGATAAAAAACCTTACCAAAGCCATTTACCGGACCGGCCTGGAAATTGAAGACCTGGTTCTATCGCCTTTAGCCGCCGCCGAAGCAGTTATCAGCGCCAAGCAGAAAGAACTCGGAGCGGCGCTTATAAATATCGGTTCTTCTACTACCAGCCTCGCCGTTTTTGAAGAGGGCGAGCTTTTGCATACCGCGGTTTTACCGGTCGGCTCTGAACATATTACCGCCGATATCGCCATCGGGCTCCGCTGTCCCATCAACCTGGCCGAAAAGATAAAGATTGAATACGGCAGCGCCAAACCGGACCAGTTCTCAAAAAAAGACGAAATTGATTTAAGCCTCATGGCCGAAGAAGGGGAGAGCGCTGAAGACAGCCAGGTTTCCCAAAAATACATTTCCGAAATAATTGAGGCCCGGGTTGAGGAAATTTTTGAAAAGATCGACGCTGAATTTAAAAAGATTGACCGCTCGGGAATGCTCCCGGCCGGAGTTTTTCTAGTCGGCGGCGGCGCCAAGCTTGCCCATATAACCGAGATTGCCAAGAAAAAATTAAGGCTTCCGGCCTGCCTCGGCGCCAACAAGGCGGCGCGGACCGTTATAGATAAAGTTGACGACCCAACCTACCTGACGGCACTCGGCCTTTCTATCTGGGGCAACCAGGCTTTAGACCATGAAAGCGTCCGAAAAGTTGACTGGATTCGGGGAACCGCGGCCGTTAACAAGTCGGTGGACAGAATTAAGAAGTGGATATCGTCGCTCATGCCGTAATTATAGCCGAAAAGTCTTTAAGTCCGAAAGTCTGGAAAAAAGCGCAAAATTATTTTTATTCCGGGCTTTAGACTTTTTTAACTAGGGACTTTAGGACTTATCCTTATAGGGTCTTGCAAAAATTCGGGCAATACTATAAACTTATTTTACTAAAACATTACTCATAAAATCTCAATAAATATGCCTGAAATAAAACCGGCGATTGAGACAATCGCCAAAATCAAGGTAATCGGCGTGGGCGGCGGCGGCGGAAGCGTTGTTAATCGGATGGTTGACGCCGGCGTCAAAGGCGTTGAATTTATCGCCGTAAATACCGATGTTCAGGCGTTGCATTACAATAAAGCCTCAAAAAAGCTCCATATCGGCAAAGCCGTAACCCGGGGTCTCGGCGCGGGGATGAATCCTGAACTGGGGCGGAACGCGGCCGAAGAATCCCAAAACGAGATCAGGGACCTTTTAAAAGATTCGGATATGGTCTTTATCACTTGCGGGTTAGGCGGCGGAACCGGAACCGGAGCCGCTCCGGTCGTTGCCGAATTGGCTAAAGACATCGGCGCTTTAACCATCGCCGTTGTTACTAAGCCGTTCGCTTTTGAGGGATCGCAGAGGAAAAATATCGCCGAGCGCGGACTCTCCGAATTGATTGATAAAGTGGATACCATAATAACCATCCCGAACGATAAACTGCTCCAGGTGATTGATAAAAAAACTTCACTACTTGACGCTTTTAACGTAGTGGATGACGTCCTCCGCCAGGGCGTCCAGGGAATTTCCGAACTGATAACTGTGCCGGGGCTTATAAACGTTGACTTTGCCGATGTTAAGGCCGTCATGTCCAACGCCGGATCGTCCCTGATGGGCATCGGGCTCGCCAGCGGCGAAAATAAAGCCATTGAAGCGGCCAAGATGGCCATCAATTCGCCCCTCTTAGAGATGTCCATTGAAGGCGCCCGCGGCATCCTTTTCACCATCACCGGCGGACCGTCCCTTAGCATGGCCGAAGTTTCCGAGGCGGCCAAGGTAATCACCGCGTCGGCTGACGAAGAAGCAAAAATCATTTTCGGCGCCGTGATTGACGAAAAAATGAAAGACGAAGTTAAAATAACCGTAGTCGCCACCGGCTTTGATTTTAAATCCGGCAAAAGGGAAGAGGCTGGCAAAGAGCGTTCCTACACACCGAGCTCGTTTATCGCGGCCGAAGAACGGAAAGACGAAATGAAAGAATTTTCCATGCCCGAGCGGAAGAAATCCAAAGTTTCCTCCTTAAAAGCCGCCCAGGCCGAACCGGCGAAGAAAAAGTCCGATTATGCCGAAGAAGATGACGAACTTTCCATCCCGGCATTTATTCGGAAAAAAATGATGTAAAATTAGCTAAAAATTGTTTTATAAGAAATGAGGCCATTTTGGCCTCATTTTTGTGTATAATGGATGCGCGATTCTTGCGCGATTCTTGCGCGATTATTTAAAATATGCTATTATTAAAATATGTTTAAGCCACAATACAATTTAACCGATTCCATCGTTAAAAAGCTTACCGAAATAGCCGAGGCCAAGGCCATTATTGAGGGTGCAAAAATTTTACCGCAACAGGAGTTAAAGCTACGAAGACAGGCCATAATCAGGATGTCGCAAAGCTCTACGGCGATTGAAGGCAATATGTTGAATATTGCTCAAGTTGGAGCCTTGTACGCCAACAAAAAAATTGACGCGCCAGAAAGGGATATCTATGAAGTGGAGAATTACTTAAAGGCCTTGAAGTATATTGATGAAGTAGTGAAGAAAAAACTGCCGATTTCCGAAAAGGTTATTTTGCATATACATAAGCTTGTTACCGATAAAACATTAGCCAAAGAAAAAAGCGGCTTTTATCGCAAGACACCGGTCTATGTAGTCAAATCAATGCTAGGTCGCGTTACCGAAGTCGTCTATACCGGGCCGGAGGCTTCCAAAGTAAAAAAATTATGCGCAGATTTGGTTCAATGGATAGAGCAAAGCGAAAAAGAATCCATTAATCCAGTTATTGTGGCTGGTATAGTCCATCAAGAAATTGCCGCTATTCATCCCTTTGCTGATGGCAATGGTAGAACAGCGCGTGCTTTGGCTACGCTAATTCTTTATCAGCGGGGCTATGATTTCAGGCGTTTATTTGCCTTGGAGGATTATTACAATCGCGAACGCCAAGATTATTATAATGCAATTAATATCGGTAAAAAATACGAAGAAAGAAAAGTTGATTTTACTCCTTGGCTTGAATATTTCGTTCTAGGATTCAGAGAGGAAATTGAGAATGTCAAAGCCAAAATAAAATCATTATCCAGGAAAGCAGTGGGCGACCATATTAACGAGCAAGTATATTTAGATCCGGATCAATTGAAGATTTTGGATTTTATTGATCAAGTGAGCCGAATTACGACCAAGGATGTCGAGGATATTCTGAAATGCCCGAAAAGAACCGCCCAGCTTTATTTGCAGAAGCTGAAGAAAATGAAAATGATTCGGCAAGTCGGCAAAGGTCCGGCGAGCGCGTATATTTTAGAAGAAAAGTAGTATGAAACGAAAAAATAAAATTGAAACGAATAATAGCAAGCTAATCTCAGCCTATTTAGATATGCTTAGAAAAAGAGCTTTAATTGAAAGTACCGGCGCGTCGCTTCGGCTTTCTGGGCGGAATATTACGAATGAGCAGGTCGCGGAGATTTTGAAGAAGATGGGAGAATAAGTTTTGGGGATGAGGAGGTGGGGGGTGAGGCTGACTAAAACTCCGATTAATAATGTAAACTTAAAGAAGAAATCGCCCGAACCGATAAAAAGATTGACGAGGAGGTTTTTGGGCTTTATGGGTTGGGGGAAATTAAGATTGTGAAAAAATTAAGTAAAAAATAAAATGATCAAAAACAGGCTATTAAAAACCGAGAATGCAATAATGAGAGAAGCGTTGCTATATAAAATCGTTTCCTTGAATGAGATTATTAAACCTGGATTTAATTTTGGGAGTGTGACAAAAAAAGATAACCTAAAAGAATATTTTGCAGGGCTAATTTTGAGTAAGATATATTCCTTAGTTGTTTCTATGAATAACAGTATTTTTGCGAATGACGTTTTTATATCCATATATCTTTATAGATATATTTATGAGTTGTCTATAAAAGTTTTCTATATTTTCTCTGGCTCTCCCGAAGATCAAATCTTATCGAGATTGAACGAATTTTTTGATAACAAAAAATGGAACCTTGCAGAGATTAAAGATGCGATAGACATTAATTTATCGTCACCAGAACTATTCAGAAATCATAAAAAAAGCTATGAAAGCATTTGTAAGTTTGTTCATCCTAATATTGATAGCCTTAATCTGCATCTTAATCGGACGGACGATCAGCAATTTGAATTTATATGCCCAAACATTAATTTGACTATTTGGTACATAGTCGAGATTATGAGACTTTTTATGAATTTTAAAATATTAAATTTGAATACGAATATAGACCAGAAAAAGTTAAGATTTCTACAATCTTTTGAAGTTCATCCTTAATAGATAAAATTCAATTTAAAAGCCCGCCGAAAGACGATATTTGCCAGAAAATAAAAAAAGTCTTCCATGACGGAGACTTGGAAACCCAGTAGAAAACTTTTTTTATCCTGATATTTGTCTGCGGTTTTAAGAGTTTAGCCGCGGGAGAGCCGAAGCCCTCACAAATATCATTAATACTATAATAGCACAAAGGCCATGAGAATTTATAGCCCAACCCAATGAACCAATCCCAAGCCATGAAAATTTTAGAGTCGGGAGAGAATGTCTTTTTGACCGGGTCGGCCGGAACAGGCAAGACTTTTTTGATAAATGAATTTATCGGCCGTTTAAAAGAGAAAAAAATTAAAGTTGGGATTACCGCCTCAACCGGAATCGCCGCCACCCATATCGGCGGCCGGACCATCCACTCCTGGGCGGGAATCGGCATTGAAAAAAAGTTAAGCCCGAAAAAAATAAATAAAATTCTCAGGAATAAAAAAGTCCGGCAAAGGATAGAAGAGGCGCGAGTTCTTATTATTGACGAAATATCAATGTTGGACGCTGACCGGCTTAATCTTACGGACGAGATATGCAAAGCGATTAAAAATCCGTTTTTGCCGTTCGGCGGAATCCAGATTGTCCTCTCCGGCGATTTTTTTCAGCTCCCGCCGGTTGAAAAGGGCGCGAAGTTCGCTTATGAATCCTTAGCCTGGAAAGAAGCCAAAGTAAAAGTCTGCTATCTTGACGAACAGTTCCGGCAGGATGACGCGACTTTTACGGATCTTTTAAATAAAATCAGGAGTAATTCCGCCGGAACGGACGAAATGAATTCCTTAAAGTCGCGCCTTTTTAGATCCATAGTCGGTTTTAAAAAGCCCACCAAGCTTTATACCCATAACGCCGACGTTGATGCCGTAAACAGCTACGAATTATCGCGCGTCCCCGGGAAAGAGTCGGTTTACCCGATGACCGAGCGCGGCCCGCGGGAGCTCGTAAATTTTTTAAAGAAATCCTGCCTGGCGCCCGAAGAACTGAAGCTGAAAATTGGCGCCATGGTTATGTTCGTAAAAAATAATTTTGAGGCCGGTTACGTGAACGGCACGCTGGGGACGGTAGTTGGTTTTAATGAAGATGAATATCCTGTCGTAAAAATTAGGTCAGGCAGTGAAATTACGGCTGTTTCTTCCGGCTGGGAAATTGAAGAAGACGAAAAAGTCATAGCGGCCATCAGTCAGATTCCTCTGCGCCTCGCCTGGGCCATTACGGTCCATAAAAGCCAGGGCATGAGCCTTGACGCGGCGGAAATAGATTTATCGCGATCTTTTGAGTACGGCATGGGGTATGTAGCGCTCTCAAGGGTGAGGACTTTGGCGGGCATGCGGCTTATAGGAATAAATGAAGAGGCTTTGCGGGTTGATCCGAAAGTTCTCCTAAAAGATTTGGAATTTAAAAATTTATCAAAATAAGGTATTATTATTAAATCTTCAATTATCAATTTATCCCAAAGGGATCCCTTCGGGACAATTTTCAATTCACGTAAATAAATTTATATCAGCGCATTATAATTGATAATTTATAATAAACTTATGCCTAAACTAATTTTTGACATTGAAACCGTAGGGGAAAATTACGACGAGCTGGATGGGACAACGCAAGATGTCCTAACGCGCCGGATTAAAGGTGAAGAAGGAAGCGGGGAATATGACGCCGAGCTGGAGGAGATAAAAGGAACGCTCGGGCTCTCGCCCTTAACCGGCGAAATCGTTGCTATCGGAGTTCTTGACGGCGACAAAGACAAAGGCGCGGTTTATTACCAGGCGCCAGGCGCGAAGGAAAAAGATTCGGAAGAAGGCGGAATTAAATTTCGGCCCATGAGCGAAAAGGAAATGCTTGAACACTTTTGGGACGTCGCGGAAAAATATGATGAATTCGTAAGTTTTAACGGCCGCGGTTTTGACGCCCCGTATATGATGATCCGTTCGGCTATCCACGGCATCCGGCCGAGCCGCGATCTTATGTTTAACCGTTATTTGTCCAGCCAAAAATATGTTAACGCCAAGCATATTGACTTAATGGACCAACTTTCTTTTTACGGCGCCACCCGGAATAAAAGCCTGCATCTTTACTGCCGGGCGTTCGGCATAAAAAGCCCTAAGGCCGGCGGAGTTTCCGGCGATGACGTAGGCGCTCTCTTTAAAGCCGGCCGGTTTTTAGATATCGCCCGCTATAATGTCGGCGATTTAATCGCGACCAAAGCTCTATATGAATATTGGGAGAATTATTTGAGGTTTTAGGCGGTAAATTTAAGGATTTCTTAATCTTTTTAACGCTATAATAATATAGTTTTTTGACCGGCTTATCCACAGTTTGGAACAAAAATTTCAGTTATCCACAGGGTAAAAAAGTTAAAATTTTTAAAGCCGCGAGGGTCTTTGTTGGACTCTTATTTTTTTCTCTAACCTTAAATTAAATTTTTCCGGTTAAAGAGGCTTGACGGGTTTAAGGGGAATGCTATAATTAAATTAACGACAAAATACTATATATTGTGCCACAGATAAAAAGTGAGACCCAATATATTGATTAGACTAACTTCTGACAGGATTATTGGATTTAGTCAAATAACGAACTTTGTCCGCCCGAAGAAGGCGGACAAGGAGGGAAAAACTTTATTGGATTAAGGTAATTATGAAATGCCCCATCTGCTATTACGAGGATACTAAAGTGGTGGATTCAAGGGTGGCTTCGGACGGATTCTCCATAAGAAGACGGAGAGAATGCTTAAAATGCGGCTTCCGGTTTTCTACCTATGAAGAGCTGGAAATCCTTGAGCTTACAATTATTAAGCGGGACAGCCGGAAAGAAGCCTATCAGCGGGAAAAATTGGAGAGAGGCCTTAAAAAAGCTCTGGAAAAACGCCCCATAACCAAGGAAAATTTTAAGAAGCTGGTTAACCTTATAGAACGGGATTTGCAAAAACTCCGGAAAAGCGAAATCACCTCCAACCAGATCGGCCTCTTCATCATGAAGCACCTGAAAAAAATGGATAAAGTCGCTTATATCCGTTTTGCGAGTGTTTATCAGTCCTTTAAGGACGTGGAAGAATTTTCGGAAGAGCTGGATAAGTTGCTCGCAGGAAAAGACCGAAAAAAAATTAAAAATTAAAAATTATCCGCCAGAGTATCTTGCGCCAGTCAGAGGCTGGTCCGCCTCTGGCGGAAAAATTAATACATATTCCCCATGCAACCCCTTAAAGAAATAAAAAACAGCATAACCCAGATTTTAAAGCGCTCGGGAGAAATCGCGCCTTTTTTGCCGGAAAAAATTGTTGAAGCGATTTTTAAGGCGACCGAAGCCGTTGGCCAGCCTGATCGCCAGCTCGCGGAAAAATTAACCAACGAAGTAATCGCCGCGGTAGCCGCAAAGTTTCACGAAAGATCCATTCCGGCGGTTGAGGAAATCCAGGACATGGTGGAAGAAGTCCTTATCGCCAACCGGCAGATTAAAGCCGCCAAATCCTACATCCTTTACCGGGATCAGCGAGCCCGCTTAAGGGATATGCGGTCTTTAATTGATTACGCTTCGCTCGTTGAATCTTACATTAATAATAGCGACTGGCGGGTCAAGGAAAACTCCAACATGAGTTACAGCCTCCAGGGTTTAAATAACCACATCGCTTCGGATATTTCTTCTAACTACTGGCTTAATAAAATTTACACGGCTAATATCCGTGAAGCCCATAAAGACGGCGATTTGCATTTGCATGATTTACAGATCATCGCCCCTTACTGCGCCGGCTGGGATTTAAAGGATTTGTTGATGCGCGGTTTTGGCGGAGTTTCGGGGAAAATTGAATCCGGGCCGGCCAAACATTTCCGCACGGCGCTCGGGCAGGTGATAAATTTTTTCTATACCGTGCAGGGCGAGGTGGCCGGAGCCATGGCCTTTTCCAACTTTGATACCTATCTTGCGCCTTTTATTCGCTACGACAGCATGACCAAAAAGGAAGTCCGTCAGAGCCTGCAGGAATTTTTATTCAACATTAATGTCCCGACCCGGGTCGGATTCCAGACGCCTTTTACCAACATTACTTTGGATTTGGTAGTAAGCGGAGCCTTAAAGGACGAGCATGTAGTTATCGGCGGAAAACACCAGCTTGAAACCTACAAGGAATTCCAGAAAGAAATGGACATGTTTAACGAGGTTTTTGCCGAGCTGATGATGGAAGGCGACGCCAAAGGGCGGGTCTTTACCTTTCCGATCCCGACCTACAATATTACCCGGGATTTTGACTGGGATTCGCCAGTCTCCATGAAAGTTTTTGACATGACCGCCAAATACGGCATCCCTTATTTTTCCAACTTCGTCAATTCAGACATGAGCCCGGATGACGCCCGCTCAATGTGTTGCCGTTTGCGGCTTGATAATCGGGAATTAAGAAAGCGCGGCGGCGGACTTTTCGGCGCCAACCCTTTAACCGGCTCCATCGGCGTCGTAACGATAAACCTTCCCCGGATCGGCTACCTCGCTAAAACCGAAGAGGAATTCTTTGACCGGTTGTCAGGCCTCATGCAAATCGCCCGCGAGAGCCTTGAAGTGAAAAGAAAAGTACTTGAAGATTTAACCGACGGCGGGCTCTATCCTTACGCCCGGCATTATTTAGATAATATCAAAGCGCGCTTCGGCGGCTATTGGAACAACCATTTTTCAACCATCGGCATTATCGGCATGAACGAGGCGCTTCTTAATTTCGCTCCGGTCAGCGCCAATATTTCCTCGCCAGCCGGCCGGGCTTTTGCCGAAAAAGTTCTTACTTTTATTCGGGAGAAAATGATGGATTACCAGAATTCAACCAACCATTTATATAATCTTGAAGCCACGCCGGCGGAAGGAACAACCAGGCGCCTCGCTAATCTTGATAAAAAGAAATACGCGGATATTATCGTGGCCAACAACGAAGAAGTAATAACCAGGGAAGCCGCCCCTTTCTATTCTAATTCCACCCAGCTTCCGGTCGGTTTTACCGATGATATGTTTATGGCCTTGGATTTGCAGGACGGTTTGCAAACTCGCTATACCGGCGGAACCGTATTTCATGGTTTTATCGGCGAAGCCCTGCCTTCGGCCGAATCGGTAAAAAACCTGGTCCGGAAAATCGCCTACAACTACAAACTGCCTTACTTTACTGTTACTCCGACTTTTTCTATCTGCCCGAAACACGGCTATCTGGCCGGCGAGCACCACTACTGCCCAAAATGCGACGAGGAAAACGGAACCGGCGGAATACCGGCGGCGGGGAAGAAGGCCGAAAAAAAGCCTGAAGCGCCGGATAAACCGGACAGGGCGATAGAGAGTAATTTAGAAAGGGATTTAATAACATTGTTAGCTTAGAATAAGTCATCAAGTCAAAATAGTCATAAAGTCGGACGGTTTGTTATTCTGACTTCGGACTTTTGGACTTTAGACTAAAAAATATATGAGTCCAGTTGAAACAAAAAGACAGCCATGCGAAGTTTACAGCCGGGTTTGCGGTTATCTCCGGCCGGTCAGCCAGTGGAACGATTCAAAGCAGGCGGAATTCGCCAGCCGGAAAATGTATAAAACCGAAAATAGCGAGAAATAATGAAAATCGGCGGTTTGCAAAAATTCAGCCTTCTTGATTATCCGGGAAAAATTTCCGCCATCATATTCACGAAAGGTTGCAATTTCCGCTGTCATTATTGCTATAATCCCATGCTTGTTGAGCCTAAAGGCGGACGTGTCCTGACCCGACGGCAAGGCAAGGTAGTATATTCTTCGCCTGATCCGGCTGAACCGGAGGAACTTTCTTCCGATAACGCCGGAAAGGGCGAAGGGCAGGAAGGTCATCCCCTAAAAGAGGGTGATCTTTTTGTTTTTTTAAAAAAGCGGATCGGGAAGCTGGACGCCGTAGTTATAACCGGAGGCGAGCCGACCATCCAACCGGATTTGCCCGAGTTCCTCGCGAAAATCAAGGAGCTTGGATTCCTTATAAAACTGGACACGAACGGATCCAGTCCGGAAATGCTTAAAAAAATATTGGACAAAAACTTAGCGGATTATATTGCCATGGATTTAAAAACTTCTCTGCCGGCTTATGAAAAAGCCTGCGGAGTTAAGTTTGACTTGGAAAAACTGAAAAAAAGTATTAAAATGATTAAAGAAAGTTCTTTGCCGCGCGAGTGGCGGACGACCTTAGTTCCGGGAATCGTGGAGGCGGATGATATTTCCGCCTTGGGGAAATTAATCAAGGGCGAGTCCGTCTGGTATTTGCAGGGGTTTAAAAGCCAGACCCCTTTGGTTAATAATGAATTTCAGGGGAAAAACGGGTACAGCGCGATTGACATGGAAAAGATGCGGAAGATTGCCTTGGGATATGTAAAAAAGTGTGAGATAAGATGAAAGAATAAAAAAATTTTTAATTTTTAAATTTTGTAATTTTTAAAATTTAGACATTTAAAAATTGTTTAAAAATTAAAAATTATAAAATTAAAAATTTTATCTATGGACGGCGAAAAATCAAAGGAGGAAAGGTTGGAAGAGCTTTTGGAAAGGAACCTCGCGTTAACCGAGGAAATCTATAAGATGACCAAAAGCGTAAAGAATTATATAAATTTCCAAAAGGTTATGAGCGTGATTTATTTCCTTTTGATTGTCGTGCCGATAATCCTTAGCGTCATTTACCTCCCGCCGCTATTAAAGGGAATTTTCAGCCAGTATGAATCAGTGCTCGGCGGAGATGATTTTTTAAAGACCGTGAATCCTTCTGACGCAAGGAATATGTCGCCGGAAATCAGGGGATTTTTTGAGAACTAGAAATTAGGAAGCTTAATTATATGGAAAAAGATATTAACCTGACCGCTTTTGAAAAACGGGTTTTAAGCGCGATTAAAGCCATAAAAAAAGGCCGGGTTAGCACCTATAAAGAGGTAGCGAAAAAAATCGGAGCGCCGGGAGCCGGGCGGGCCGTCGGGAACACATTAAATAAAAACCCCTGGGCGCCGGAAGTTCCTTGTCATAGAATTGTGCGATCTGACGGCCGGATCGGCGGGTATGCCGGAGGAAAAAGGAAGAAAATAAAGCTTTTAAAAGAAGAAGGGGTTATTGTGCGTAATAATAAGATTGAGGGGTTTAATGCCGTTTTAATGAGGCTGTGATTATGATAAGAATGCAAAATTTTTTTGTCGTCATTCTGACCCGCCGAATCGGCGGGGAAGAATCTCGTGGTAATAGCTCTGTTCACGGGATCCTTCGCTACGCTCAGGATGACGAATTGATTTTTACATTTTAATTTAACTATATGCATAATGATCACAAAAAATTATTAATTACCGTTGTAATAACTTCCATTGTCGTAAGTTCCTTATTCGGCGGGGTGGTCGGATTTTGGGCCGGGGTGGCTTCGCGGGAGGCCGATTTTAGCGCGCTTAGGGGTAATATGTTCGGCGCCGGTAAAGTCGTAAAAGTTGAGGAAGAATCGTCGGTTATTTCAGCGGTGGAAAAAGTTTCGCCGGCTGTCGTAAGTATAATTATCTCCAAAGACCTACCGATTATTGAAGAATTCCGGGACGCTCCGCTCGGGTCGGATTTTTTTCGCCAGTTTTTCGGGGAAGATTTTAATTTAGGCGTTCCTCAATTCCGGCAGAACGGGACTGAAAGGCGGGAAATCGGCGGCGGAAGCGGATTCATAATTTCGCCTGACGGATATGTCGTAACCAACCGGCATGTTGTTTCGGACGAAGCGGCTGATTACACGGTTTTAACCAACAGCGGAAAAAAATATTCGGCCAAAGTACTCGCCCGGGATACGGTTAATGACCTCGCGGTTTTAAAAGTTGACGCCTCGGGATTGCCGGCTGTTGAATTTGGCGACAGCGCGGGTCTTAAAGCTGGCCAGTCAGTCATCGCCATCGGCAACGCGCTCGGGGAATTTCGCAATACGGTTTCGGTTGGCGTTATTTCCGGCCTGGCAAGATCAGTCGTCGCGAGCGGCGGGCTTTCCGGAAGCGAGCAACTGTCCAACGTTATCCAGACCGACGCGTCTATCAATCCCGGCAACTCCGGCGGGCCGCTCCTAAATCTCGCCGGCCAGGTAATCGGCATCAATACGGCTATTGTTGCCGGAGCGCAGAATATCGGCTTTGCTCTGCCGATTAACGAAGTCCGGCCTTCAATTGAAAGCGTTCGGCAGACCGGAAAAATCGTCCGGCCCTGGCTCGGAGTGCGTTATGTTTTAATTAATGACGCCCTGGCGGAAACGCGGAAACTGCCGGTAAAAAGCGGCGCGCTCGTCATTAAAGGAGAAAATGAAAACGAATTGGCAATTGTTCCCGGTTCACCGGCCGACAAAGCAGGCTTAAAAGAAAATGATATTATTTTAAAACTTGATGGAACCGATATCAATGAAGCCAACCCGCTCGCTAACGCCCTTGGCCGCCATAAGCCGGGCGACGAGGTAACCCTTAAAATCCGGAGCGGGGAAAGCGAGAAGGAGGTGAAAGTTAAATTGGAAGAGTTAAAATAGGTATGAAATGTCGCTAATTTTTTTTAAAGCTACCCGGAAGTACGGGTAGTTTTTCGTTTTCAGAGGGTTGTCCCAATCCCGACGATGGGCTATAATATGAACAATGCGGTAATAAAACCCGTTTGAATATGCGAAAAAACATGAGAAAGAAAAAAATTATTAAACAAGATAGTTTTACCGAATTTTTGCTATACACCGCGCCAAACGGCAAAGTAAAGGTAGAGATATTTCTTCATAATGAAAGTATTTGGCTGACACAGGCCAGAATCGCCGAGCTTTTTGGGGTTGACAGAAGCGTTGTAACGAAACATTTGCAAAATATCTTTAGCGAAGGGGAATTGGATAAAAATTTAACTAGTGCAAAAATTGCACAAGTTCAAAAAGAAGGACAGCGAGAAGTATCCAGGGACGTAGAATTTTATAATCTAGACGCAATTATATCCGTTGGTTATCGGGTGAATAGTATTTATGCTACGCAGTTTCGAATTTGGGCGACGGAAAGACTGAAAGAGTATATTATCAAGGGCTTTACGATGGACGACGAAAAGCTGAAAGATCCGTATAATGTTTTTGGCAAAGACTACTTTGAAGAACAACTGGCGCGAATCAGGAACATTCGTTCCAGCGAGCGGAGATTCTATCAAAAAGTTACCGATATATACGCGCAGTGCAGTATTGATTACAACCCGAATGAGGAAATAACCAGGCAATTTTTCGCCACCGTGCAGAATAAATTGCATTTCACTATATCCGGCCAGACCGCGGCGGAAATTATTCATAGCCGAGTTGGAAATTCAAAGCCGAATATGGGTCTGACAAATTGGAAATACTCGCCCCGGGGGCCAATCAGGAAAACGGACGTGGCGATTGCTAAAAATTATTTGGATGAAAAGGAGTTGGACGAGCTTAACAGAATTGTGACAATGTACCTTGATTACGCCGAAATGCAGGCGAAAAAGGGCATAGCGATGCGGATGAAAGACTGGGTAAAGAAGTTAGATGCGTTTCTTAAATTCAATGAAAGGGAAATTTTGAAAGATAATGGTGATATTTCGCACGAAGTGGCGGTTGCGTTAGCGGAGAGCGAATACGAAAAATATCGCAAAAAACAGGACAAGAATTATATCTCCGATTTTGACCGGGAGGTGAAGAAACTTTTGGAGAAGAAAAAATAAATATTTTTATTATCATGGAAAACCTCCTAAAACAGCTGGAAGAGTTAAGGGAAAAAATCGCTCAAACGGCGGGGATTTTGGATATTGAAAAAAAGAAAGTTGAAGCCCGGGAGCTTAAAATGGAAACAGGCAAACCCGGATTCTGGAACGACCGGGAGCGAGCCGTTTTAGCCGGAAAAAGGCTGGAAAGTCTGGAAAGCGAAACGCGGGAATGGGATGAGCTGGAAAAAGAGGCGAGAGAGTTAGAAGAATTCGCGGCTCTGGCGGAAAAGGAAGCCGGGGAAAACGTTAGTGAAAAAAGCGGCAAAGCTGAAAAAGATAAAGTGAAAGGCGCGAAAGATAAAGATGTTAAAAACGACAGGCCGGTTGACGGGAACGGGATTGAAGAGGGGCTGGCCGAAGAAGTGCATAAGAAGTTTGAAGAGCTGAAAAATAAATTTGAGGCGCTGGAATTCATGGTTTTATTTTCCGGAAAATACGACCGCCAGAACGCCATCCTTTCTATTCACGCCGGAACCGGCGGAACCGACGCGCAGGACTGGGCGCAGATTTTAGAGAGAATGTATTTGCGCTTTAGCGAGAAAAAACGCTGGAAAGCGGAAATTCTTGATACTACTTACGGGGGAGAGGCCGGAATAAAAAGCGCCACTCTGCGGATAAAAGGCGACTGGGCTTACGGTTATCTTCGTTCGGAAAACGGGGTGCATCGCCTCGTCCGTATTTCGCCTTTTGACGCCGAAGCCATGCGCCACACTTCCTTCGCTTTAATAGAAGTAATACCCGAACTGCCGGAGACTGAAGATTTAGAATTAAAAGACGAGGATTTAAGGGTTGATGTTTTCCGCTCTTCCGGGCCGGGCGGACAAAGCGTTAATACGACTGATTCGGCGGTCAGGATTACCCATCTCGCGACCGGACTCGTAGCGACCTGCCAGACCGAGCGCTCCCAGCACCAAAACCGGGAGAACTGCTTAAAAATTTTAAAATCAAAACTCGCAAAACTGGCCGAAGACGAGCGGCGGGCTGAAGAATTAAAACTCCGGGGCGAAGCGCAAAAGGCGGAATGGGGAAAGCAGATCCGCTCTTACGTCATGCAACCCTATAAAATGGTAAAAGACCACCGCACAAAGCATGAAACCCAGGACGTGGACGGGGTTTTAGATGGCAAGCTGGAAGAATTTATGGAGAGTTATCTGAGGGTGGCGCGAAATGTGTAATGTGGAACACGGGTTATGCGAAAGGTATGATCAAGGGGGAATTTTTTACCAAATCAAAAATATTATTGGTAAGCTGTCTTAGTTTTATCGCCGGAATCGGGCTAGGGTCGTATTTTTCAGAAGAATGGCTTTTAAAAGATTTATGGTGGTTTGGGATATTTGCGGCTGGCGCGCTGGCCTTGATAATAATTTGGAATGTTAACCTAAAAGAAGGGTCTCGCTTTTCGGAAAGATGGAAGGCAATATCGCGCCTTCTTTTTTTGTTTCTAACTTTTTTCTTTTTCGGAATCTGGCGCTACTCGCTTGCCGCGCCAAAAGATTATCCGGATCAGGTCAGGCATTATAATGGTCAAAGAGTAAAAATTATCGGAAGAGTGGCGGACGAAGCCGATACGCGGGAGGCTAGCATGAAATTAAAAATTGACGCCAAGTATCTGTTGATTAGCGCGGAGAATGTTAATAGCGAAAAAGACGGTGATGAAATTGGAACCGGAGCCAGGGAAAGGAACGCGGAGGACGCGGGTCGGGAAATAAAAATGCCGGTTAGGGGAAGAATCCTTACGACCGTAAATATTTTTCCCGAATACGGTTTTGGCGACCGGCTGGAACTCTCCTGCGATTTAAAAAAACCCGAACCGGTTGAAGATTTTTCCTACGACCGCTACCTTTCGCGCTATGACATTTATTCGCTTTGCTATTACCCGAAAATAAAATTTTTGGGAAAAGAAAATTTTAGGTTTTTTTCCGTTGGCCGGCTTTATGAAAAAGTTCTTGCCGTAAGAAAAAAGATAAAGACAGTTTCTGATCTCGGAATGGGCGATCCGGAAAGCTCAATCGCTCAGGCGATAACTTTCGGTTTAAGAAATTATTTGCCCCAGGAATTAAAAGACGTATTTTCCCAAACCGGCCTTACCCATATCATGGCGGTTTCCGGCGCGAACATCAGCATCCTGACGATGATTGTCATGAATTCGCTTTTAGCCCTCGGCGCGAAGCGGAAGCTGGCTTTTCGGATAACCGTTGCCTGGATAATATTTTTTGTTATCCTTGTCGCCGCCCCGGCCTCGGCTATCCGGGCCGGAGTGATGGGTTTTATCGTGCTTTGGGCGTTAAATCTCGGTCGGCTAAATAAAACTATTGGCGCCATAGTTCTCGCCGCGGCCGTCATGCTCCTTTTTAATCCTAAAATCCTCCGGGATGATCTTGGTTTTCAGCTTTCTTTTCTCGCGACTTTAAGCCTCGTTTATTTTTATCCGATTTTTAGCGCCTGGTTCGCGCGCAGGGAAGCGTTAAGCCGCGCCCCGAAAATTATTAGCGAAACGCTCCTGATCACTCTCGCCGCCCAGGTCCTTACCACTCCGGTGCTGGTTTACAATTTTCATTTTATTTCGCTTTCCGCTCCGCTTGCGAACCTGCTCGCGCTTTGGGCGATACTGCCGATTACTTTTTTCACTTTTTCCGGCCTGGTTTTTTCTTTAATCTTTGCCGGATACGAAAACCTGATTTTTTTTCCGGCCTGGATTTTTGTTAAATACCTTTCAATACTCGCTAAAAATCTAGCCTGCCTGCCTTTTTCCCACCCTGAAACCGGCCAGATCAGCGGTTTTATTTTCTTAATATATTACTTAATGTTAGCAAAATTTTTAAAAAAGCGAAAAAACACTCCAATTTCTATTGACTTCTCATGAATTTTGTGTTATATTAGCCAGACTAGAATGTGTTTAAAAACCATTTCGTCGCGAGACTTTATCCGCTTTGAGCGAGACGAGGAAGACGAGTAAAACAATACGAGGCGTAGCCTAAGCTACGGTGAGTATTATTTTGCGAAGTCTGACGAAGTCGAAGCCGAAGCGGTAAAGCCGCAGTAGAAAGGGTTT
>Ga0172379_10000379_pt1 | contig 114504 bp, 109 predicted proteins | sample GrowelOW334metaG_FD_119756 | JGI IMG/M metagenome (GOLD analysis project Ga0172379, IMG submission 119756) | Groundwater microbial communities from an aquifer near a municipal landfill in Southern Ontario, Canada - Groundwater well OW334 metaG | ecosystem: Environmental > Aquatic > Deep... | reverse complement strand
CCTGCCACCCACGATTTTTACATCAACAATTTTCGCCATCGAAATTATTTTAACTTTAAAAAGGAGCAAAAAATAACATACTAAAACTTTGTAGTCAACAATCACAGAGTTTTCAATTTTCAATAAATAGCTTACAATACACGCAAATCAATATTCAAATATGAAAATAGGAATCGACTGTCGCATATACAGTTCAAAATTTACGGGGATTGGTCGCTACACGCATGAGCTTGTACAAAATCTCATACAAATAAATGATGAGAAAAAACGTCCTCATGAAATTGTGCTTTTTTTTAACGCACCCGAATATTATGACTATACTCCGCCAAATCCGGCAGTGAAAAAAGTGCTCGTAAATGCGCGACATTACTCTTTTGCGGAGCAAACAAAATTTTTAAGAAAATTAAATAAAGAAAATTTGGACTTCGTTCACTTCCCTCATTTTAATGTTCCATACTTCTATAATCGGCCTTATACAGTCACAATTCACGATTTAACAATTTCTCTTTTTCCAGGACGCGGAAATAAAATTTGGAAATTTTTCCAATATCTCGTTTACGATTTAATAATAAAAAACGCCACCAGAAAGGCAAAAACAGTGATAACAATTTCGCAGAATACAAAAAAAGATTTGATTGAGAAATTAAATGTCCCCGAAGAAAAAATAGAAGTAATTTACAATGGAGTAAGCGACAGTTTTACCCTGATAGAAGACCCTGAAGTTTTTCAAAAAACTCTAAACAAATATAAAATCAAAAAAGAATTTTTGCTATATACAGGCGTTTGGCGTTATCACAAAAATTTACCACGACTTATATCTGCATTTGGAATTTTACGACAAAAAAAGAACCTCGATGTTTCGCTTGTAATAACGGGAAAACCGGATCTTGATTATCCTGAAACAAAAGAAAAAGTTAAAGAATTAAATTTAAAAGACGATGTGATTTTTACGGGACTTGTTGAGGAAGAAGAATTAATTCATTTATACAATGCCGCAAATATTTATGTGTTCCCTTCTCTATACGAAGGTTTTGGCTTGCCTCCGCTCGAAGCCATGAAATGCGGAACGCCGGTTGTTGCGTCAAATTCATCATCAATTCCGGAAATTTGCGGAAAAGGAAATGCAATCTTTTTCGACCCGTACAAAGTGGAAGAGATGGCGGATAAAATTGAAAAAGTTTACAAAGACGCCGATCTACAAGCCGAATTAATAGAAAAAGGAATTGTTCGCGCGTCACAATTTACATGGGAAATCACAGGCCAAAAAACATATGATGCTATAATCAGGGCAACTTTAACTGCAGAATAAATGTTCGAAAACTTTCAAAAATTTCTTACAGGCGCGGCAACCAGATATGGCATAAAAAAAGAAATCGAGGCCGCTGAAGTTTGTCATATTTTCAAAAAACTCGTTCCGGAAATTTTTGCAACGAAACCGGAGCCGGAAAAAAATATTGAACCCGCATATTACAAAAACAATATTCTCGTCATAAACACGCAGTCCCCTGCATGGAGCCAAGAAGTCATCATGAGAAAAGAAAAAATAATTGAAGAAATGAACGCAAAAGCCGGCAGAAAAATCATCGCAAACATTCGCGCGGAATTAAAAAGATGAAAAAAACAAAAACATTTGATACAATCAAGGAAAGAATAAAAATTTCTTAACCAAGTTCTATGAAAAAATATATTATCGCACTAGTCGCTGTTCTTGTAGTCGCCGCAATAGGAATTTATTTCGGCAATCCTGACTTGTTTCAAGGAAAAATGTTTCCGTTTACAAAGCAAACAACGGGCTCAGCATTGGCAAAATATAATCTTTGTCTGACACCTGAAGAATTGCAGAAAGACTATGAAAAACGAATGGCTGAATATGAAAAAGAGCAGGAACAAGAAAAATTGCATGAAAAACCATCAACAACAACTCCGCCGGACACAACCACAACTACAACCACGGAAGAAGAGACAAACAAGCCGCCAGTCATAGATCCAAATAAGAATGTAACAACAGGAAAGTCTCAAGGCACATATTCTGTAAATAAAGAAGGCAACTCAACAGGAATAAATCCTACAGGGGGGAATTATACGGGAGAAAGCTCCAAAAATTATACTTATGAAGTAATTGATTGCGGATGCAAAAGGGCAGGCAAAGTAACAGAGAAAACTGATTCAGAAGGAAAAACAATAGTTACTACATGTAGATACTACGCAAAATGGGAATGCCTTCCTCCAAAATCTCCATACCTTTGCCCAAGAGGAACACAGCTAAACTACAATGGCGTACGAGATCTATGCATAGATTCAAGAAAAGCCCAATGTTTTGGCACAACTAAACCGGCGAAAGAAGCAGTTGAAATATGCGCAATATATGAGGACTGGATAATGGCAATACCATGTACCCATTCCTGCAATCAAGAAATATGGGAACTTTGGGCGTCATTAAAAGATACCGATGCGGTAGCAAAAGCAAAAAATATAACAGCTGGCGAAGTCAAGAAATTGATGGGTGAATGCTCAGAGCAAACCATAATGGATTTTTAATAAATGCCAAAAATCACGCTCAAGGAAGTGATAAAAGTGTTGATACTTTCAATAGTATTGATAGTCCCGATTATTATTATTCCACAAGTGCATCTCACTTTTGAGCTACCAAAAGCTTTATTTTTTAGAGTCGGCACGATCCTTGCAGTCTTTGCGACGATTGCATTTTTTATCAAAAATCAAAAAATCTCTTTCCCAAAATTTTCAAAAAAATTCTCTATTTTTCTGATTTTATATTTTCTATCTTTAGTCATAAGCACGTTGCTCGGAATATCACCGCACACAAGTTTTTTCGGCTCATACGAAAGACAACAAGGGCTTCTTCAATTAATAATGTATATACTTTTTTTCCTCGTATTCGTGTCAGCGTTTAGCGAAGATAAAACAAAAAAACCTCTGCATGAATTTATAGAATTTATTTCACTTGTGGCTTTTTTTATTGCATCTCTTGCGGTCGCACAAAAATTTTTACCCACGTTAACATCGCTTTGGAATACGGATATTTTGGTTGGACGAAATTCTATCGGAACGCTGGGAAATCCAAATTTTTTAGGAAGTTATATCGCGATTTCACTCCCGTTTTTTTATTTTAATTTCAAAAATTCTCAGAATAAAATATTGAAAACATTTTGGATAATTGCAATCGCCGTAGGTCTGACAGCAATCCTTTTTTCTGCAAGCAGAGCGGCAATTTTAGGAGTGATTGTCGGAATTATTTTTTATTCAATTATAAAAAATAAAAAACTTTTATTTATTCCGATAATAATTTCAGTATTTATTTTAATAATAAATATTTTTGCGCATTCTCCGATAATCAAAAACACATATTTTTTATCAAGATTAACTTTCACGGAAGAAATAACAGGCTCAATAAAATCAAGAATGGTGATTTGGCCCGCGACAATAAAAATGATAATGGAAAACCCGATTTTTGGCTACGGGCCTGAAAATTTTGAAGAAGCGTTCTCGAAATTTTCTCCAAAAGAATTGTTGATGACCGAACGTTTCATCGACACCGCGGATCGCGCACATAATGAAATTTTGGATGTTACATCAATGCGTGGATTATTTGGTTTACTTTCGTATTTAACATTTCTGATATACATGATTTACACGGCGATAAAATCAAAATCAGAAATTGCATTAATCTCATCCACTGCCATTATTTCACTTTTTGCCGCGAATATGTTTGGATTTTCAACCACCGCCCATTATCTGCTTTTTTGGGTATTTGCAGGGCTGATCGCCATCGAGTCATTTCCAAAAACAACAAAAAAAATTCCAAAACTTACAAAATTTACAAAAATATTTTTAATAATTTCCTCGATATTAATAGCGATAAAGTTATTATTTTCACTTTTTATAAATCCTTTAATTGCAGATTATTATTTCGATAAAGGAATTTATTTATCTGTGAATTTCGAGACAAAAACTGCCGCGGAATATTTTAAAAAAGCGGTTTTATTAAATCCGAACGAAACAAATTATGCGCTTAAGGCTGGGGATTATTCTGTTATATCAAAAGATAAAGAAAATGCAGATTGGTTCTTTAAAAAAGCTGAAAAAAATCTCCACAAAGACTCAATTGAAATTTTATACCTCGGAGCAAGAGTGGACGCTTTGAACAAAAATTACAAAGCATCGATTGAAAAATTTAAAAAAGCATACGAAAAAGCTAAAACCAGCCCAACCATAATTCTTCCATATGCCCGCACACTTTTTTACGCAAAAGAATACGAAGAAAGTTTGAAAATTTACGAAGAATATTTAAATCTTGTCCCAATTTGGAAAAATGCCGCGGCGACAAAAACCGCTACACAAAAAGAAAAAGATCAATTTCGCATTTTCTTCAAAAACGCTCCGCAATTCATAACAGCAATCGAAGAAACTGCAAATGTTGCAGGAATGTTGAATGACACTGTAAAATATACTTATTATAAGACGGCAGAAATGACGATAAAAAATATTCTCAAAGAAATAACGAATTAAAAATGGCTGAAACTCCCAAAAAATCACCCGCACCAGCACCAAAAAAAACTCCTGAAAAACAACCGCAACAAAAACTTTCTTTGACAAAATCAAAACTTTTTGCGCGAACAAAAGCCGCGATTTCTTGGCTTATGCCTAACCTAAAGAAAGATCCAAAAAAAGAAATTCCACAGGACATAAAAGAAGAAGAACTAAAAACCGCAAAAGGATTTATTGAAAAAGCTATAAAAACAATTCAGGAACAAGAGCCTTATAAAACCGCAATCACCAAATATGGAATAACTCTAAAACCTGCAGATTACTATCTGCCGGTCGTAATAAAAGAAAGTCGTGCAAAAAATTCAAGCGCGTCAAACGTAGGAGCGAAAGGATATTTCCAACTCACATCGAACGGGCTTAATGGAATAAAAGAAGCATACGAAATAACGATGTCAAAAAAAAGCATAAAAGATGAAGAAAAAAACTGCATTGCAGGAATTTTATATTTTCATTATTGCCATGATTTTTATCCGAAAAGATGGAAAATTGAATGCAACGAAAACGAAAAAGGCCTTATGGCCGCACTAATGTACAATGCAGGCCCGACACTATATAGAAATCTTTACAGGTTTCTTGGTGAACAAAAATCATACAGAGAAATAGAAAAATTTCTTTCTTCAGTCTTGATTTCTCAACTGCCGAAAGTTATAGAAGACACGCCGAGCGAGACATACAGCAGAGGCTATCGAGTTTATTATTATTCAAATTTCGCGGTAATCGGATCTCTGAAAGGCAAAAAAGTAAGCATAAACGGCAAGTCTTATTCAGCAGAGCGCATAGTTCAAGGCTTGCACTACGCACGAATAATCCAATCAATCCGAAGAGTCAAAAAATATTCTGCATGATTTTTTGCTTGACTTTGCGCCGTCAATGTCTAAAATAAAGCCCGCTATCCAAGCAAATTTCAGAATTTAACGCAAAAAACTTGTTAAAAATCAGATTAACCCGTACCGGAAAACACGCACAGCCAAGCTTCAGAGTTGTACTTCAGGAGCATACATCTGCCGCAAAAGGCAAATTTATCGAAGCTCTTGGATATTACAAGCCTGCTGACAACCCAAAAGTCTTAACTGTCGACGCTGAACGTGTTAAATATTGGATTTCTGTAGGCGCTCAGCCTTCAGACACTGTTGCAGTTCTTCTAAAGAAAAACGGATTTGAAGGAATGGACAAATACATCGAGCCAAGAAACAAGAAGAGAAAGAGCAAAAAAGAAGCAGGAGAAGCGGCAGCACAACCAGTGGCGGCATAAGCAAATATAAAGCTATACCTTAATTCTTATTTTATAACTTTTTACTGCAATGACAGATACAAACAAAGATATAGAGTTTGTTAGATTTGTGGTCTCACAAATTGTTAGCAATCTTGATGAAATAAAAATCGAAAGAAAAGTTGATGAAATGGGCGTTTTAATCACACTTGAGGTCGGGAAAGAAGACATGGGAAAGATAATTGGAAAAAGCGGACAAACTGCAAAAGCGCTAAGAACATTACTAAGAATTATCGGTTCTCAAAACAATGCGCGCGTAAATCTAAAAATAGTTGAACCTCTTGAGGCTTAAGAGTATGCTTTCTTTATAGAAATAGAAATTAAACCTTTTAATTATGTTCTTTCCAACTGCCTACGCTAATTCTTCAGTGAGCATCATTGAGGCGGCGCAAAATTATCAACTGCTAGAAATCATAAACAGAGGACTTGCTTACGCGATAATAATCGCAGGTTTTTTATCTGTGGTTTTTATATTTATGGGGGGTATTTCTTTCATCCTTTCAGGAGGAGCTGAAGACAAAATCAAATCAGCGGTTTCCACAATTCGTTACGCAATTATCGGGCTTATCATAACAATTCTTTCAACAGTAATTGTTGGAACAATCGGTAAAGCCATGGGTCTTGATATCATCAAATACATCAACCTCGGCGATATCATCAACACAATAAAAAGCATAACAGTGGAAAGCTCTTCCTCATCTCCAGAAAGCCTAAATTAATCCCTGTCTGATGATGTGTTTCCAGTCATACGGAAACTTGAAAGTTTCTACAGCCCTTACCAATGCGGCGAAAACGCTCCAAGGAGAAGCATTTTTATAAATAAAAGCGTTTCCGGTTTCATGATTCGGATCATAATCTTTGACTTCGGGCCTTTCCTGACTTATTGGAATAATCCCGTTTGCAAGCAGTTCTTCGACATCTGTAAAAGAAAAAACAAGCGCGATGTCGGCCGCTTCAAGAAGATAATGTCGGTTCATTCTGTTGTATTCCATCACCTTAACATTTGAAAAAATTTCAGAGTTTGTGTCCGCAATCGCAATCACAGTCGCATCCAAATCTTTTGCTCCATCCAAAATCGCAACCAAATTTCTTTCCTCAATTTCGCTAAGTTCCTTGTCTATAAAAAGCGCGATAAGTGGCTTCTTTATATGGAATTTCAGCATTGAAGAAAGTTCATTCTTCGCCTCTGATTTGTCTTTTATCAAAGTGTCTATCGGCTTAATGTTCATTTTGTTTTTATTTTTGTTAATTGAAAAATTATACCCTATAATGAGACAAATGTCGACATAGTATATGTTGACATAATAGAAACTTATGAAAAAATTAATTCTCATCGACGGCAACGCAATAATGCATCGCGCATATCATGCAATTCCGCCGTTTAAAACTTCGCAGGGAACTCTTGTAAACGCAGTTTATGGCTTTTCCTCAATGCTTTTAAACATTTTAAATAAAGAAAAACCGGATTTCATAGCAGTATCTTTTGATTTGAAAGGTCCGACTTTCCGACACGAAGAATACGCCGACTACAAAGCGACTCGCGTAAAAGCCCCTGATGATTTTTACGAACAAATCCCGATGATAAGAAGAGTTGTTGAATCATTTGGAATTCCGATTTACGAAAAAGAAGGATTTGAAGCCGATGATGTTTTGGGAACACTTTCAGCGCAAGCCGAAAAAATTGACGACGTTTACACATATATAGTCACAGGCGACATGGACGCACTCCAGCTCGTCAGCGAAAAAACATTTGTCTACACTCCTGTAAAAGGAATCGCAGAAACAATCACTTATGATTTGCCAAAAGTCCTCGCGAAATACGGGCTTACTGCAGAGCAAATCCCTGACTTGAAAGGACTGAAGGGAGACAGTTCCGATAACATAAAAGGCGTAAACGGGATAGGAGAAAAAACAGCGGTAACTTTGCTTCAAAAATACGGGACAATAGATCATATCTACAGACACATCGACGAAATCGAAGGCAAATTAAAAGAAAAATTAGTCGCGGGAAAAGACTCTGCGTTCCAAAGTTTGCATCTGGCGACAATAGTAAGAGATGTCCCTGTATCGCTAGACATAGACGCATGTGTAACTCAAACATACGACAAAGAAAAAATAATTTCACTTTTTCAAGAATTCGAATTTAAAAGTTTAATTTCAAAATTAACAACCTTCAATAATCATTCAGATACGGCCCGCGCAGAAAACTCTGTCGCGCAACAAACCTTATTTTGATTTTGGTTTCAAGGTTCGCATGGGCAGGGGTTGGTGGGGTGTTGCGTGCTCGGTCTGGGGGTCACTCATCTCTTGCATCAGAGCCAAATTGATAATCCAAGTTATTTTGATCGTCAATAGTAATATCAACTACGTCTACAGATTCAGGCAAAAGATTATGTTGGCAAGTGTCAATTTGGGTTACTAGGGCAGCCAACAGTACAGCTCGCTCTACCCCTCGTGCAATACGCTTTAATCTCCGTGCTCTCACTCGATCTGGGGAAGGAATATCTGTAAGGCCTTCGATGACATCAAGATATGGCCTTTCTGGAATCAATTTATCTAAAAACATACTTAATATTTATTAATAATTGATATTAGGAGATCAATTATAAGCCATATTCTAAGTATTGCAATATTAATTATTTTGATTTGTCACAAAAGGTGATTTCTAGTAGTATCAAAAAAAGCAAAGGGCATTAAAATTTACAAATTATTATGGCAAGATCAAAAATTGTTGCCAGTCTAGACATCGGCAGCTCAAAAATAAGGACGGTTGTTGGCATAAAAGATGATGAGTCTCCCGTCACTAATATAATAGGAGTCGGAATAGCTCCTTCAACAGGACTAAGAAAAGGTGCGGTTATTGATGTTGAAGAAACGATAAACAGCATTTCAGCATCGCTTGAAGACGCGGAAAGAATGGCCGGAGAGCCTATTAATCACGTCTTTTTGGGAATTGGCGGAAATCACATTGAATCAATAAATTCAAGAGGTGTAATTGCTGTTTCTCAAGCCGAAAACGAGATCTCTGAAGACGACGTTGATAGAGTAATAGAAGCCGCACAAGCGGTAACAATTCCAAGCAACAGAAGAATTTTAAGAATTATTCCAAAAACATTTACGGTAGACGAACAAAAAGGAATCAAATATCCGGTTGGAATGACAGGAATTCGCCTCGAAGTTGAAACTCATATCATTACAGGATTTGACCCAACAATAAAGAATCTCGAAAAATGCGTACTTCAATCCGGAGTGGACATTGACGACATTATTCCAAATTCACTAGCACCGTCTGAAGCGGTCCTTTCTAAGCGCCAAAAAGAGCTTGGAGTAGTCGTTGTAGACATTGGATGCGGAGGAACTTCAGTTACAGTTTTTGAAGACGGCTCTCTTATTCACACATCAATGGTTCCGATTGGCGGAGAAAATGTCACAAACGACATCGCAATCGGACTTCGAACCTCTATAGACACAGCCGAAAAATTAAAAATCGAATACGGAAGTGTAATTCCTGAAGACGTAAATGACAGAGAAGTCATTGATCTTTCATTGTTAAGCAAAATCGACGTTCATGTTGTATCAAAAAGACAAGTCGTAGAAATTATTCAAGCGAGATATCACGAAATTTTATTGTTAGTAAAAGACGAATTAACAAGAATTCACAGAGACGGAATGCTTCCTGCAGGTGCGATTTTGACAGGAGCAGGTGCAAAAATGCCCGGAATAATAGACCTCGCACGCGAAATATTAAATCTTCCCGCTCAAATCGGGTTCCCTCAAAATTACGACGGAGTTGTTGATAAAATTGACGATCCTGCATACGCAACAGCAATCGGACTTTTAATTTGGGGTTCAAGATTTGAAGGCAGACCGCATGGAGGAATGGGCTTAAAGGGCATGAATTTAAAGAAAGGAATGAGCAACTTAAAGGGTTGGTTCAAAAACCTAATCCCCTAAGGGCGCAGACTAGATATAAATTACTCATTATCGAATTAAGTTTTAGCTTGACAATATGTCAAGGGATGAGTAATAATTCTTCTCCATTTAATAAAAAAATGCCATGGCAATACGTGATGACAAACAAGACCTGAAAAACCTTTTCTCTTCGCATAGAGATTCAGCGTTAGTAAAACCAAAACCAAGAACGATGGAAGTTACTCCGGAAATCACTCCAGTAGCCAACATTAAAGTTATTGGTGTCGGTGGAGGTGGAGGAAATGCCATTAATCGCATGATTAAATCAGGATTAAAAGGCGTTGAATTCATTTCAATAAATACAGATGCGCAAGCTCTATATCACTCAGATGCCGCAACAAAAATCAATGTTGGTAAGGCTACAACACGTGGACTTGGAGCAGGATCAAATCCTGATGTTGGAAGACAAGCCGCAGAAGAAAGTGTTGATGAATTAAGAGATGCACTAGAAGGAAGCGACATGATTTTCATTACTTGTGGACTTGGAGGTGGAACAGGAACAGGAGGAGCTCCTGTAATTGCCAGCGTAGCGAAAGAAATGGGCATTTTAACAGTCGCAGTTGTAACAAAGCCATTCTCATTCGAAGGACACAGACGAAAGAGCCAGGCGGACGAAGGATTGGAAAATCTAAAAAATAAAGTTGATACACTTATTACAATTCCAAACGACAAAATTCTTTCAATAATCGACAAGAAAACACCGCTTAACGACGCTTTCGCGGTAGTTGATGATGTTTTAAGACAAGGTGTTCAAGGTATTGCAGATTTGATTACGGTTCACGGAATGATTAATGTCGACTTCGCGGATGTAAAAGCTGTTATGGAAAACGCAGGTTCAGCACTTATGGGAATTGGTTATGGAACAGGAGAAAACAGAGCTGTGGAAGCCGCAAAAGCCGCTATCGAAAGCCCGCTTTTGGAACTTTCTATCGACGGAGCAAAAGGTATTTTGTTCAATGTTACAGGTGGAAACGACTTGAGCATGTTCGAGGTTGACGAAGCCGCAAGAATTATTACTGAAGCCGCAGATCCTGAAGCAAATATTATCTTCGGAGCTGTAATAAATGACTCATACACAGGCGAAATCAAAATCACGGTTGTCGCTACAGGCTTTGATTATAAACAAAACGATACTTCAATTTTGAAAGCTCGCACTCGTTCAGCATTTGGAAGCTCAGATTCTGCACCTCTAAAACAAACTGAGAACGAATTGGATATTCCTGCATTCATAAGACAAAAGATGAACTAAAATGCGATCATGCGGCTCTGCCGCACTGTATTCATTCTCTACACAGGCCAAATAGATAGATCACAAAAGCTCTCCCCTAAAAAGGAGAGTTTTTTTATAAAAATTTTATAATTATTTAATAAAAATTTAATGTCTTTTTGCTACGCTCATTGAAAATAATTTTTAAAAATTTCATTTTATGAGCGAAATTCAAACACAAAAAGAAATCATCTACGCCTTTATAGACAGCCAAAATCTTAATCTCTCCATCCGCGATCAGGGTTGGAGATTGGATTTTGCAAAATTCAGGATATACCTTTCCGATAAATTTAAAATAAAGAAAGCACATCTCTTTTTAGGTTATGTTCATTCAAACCAAAAACTTTATCAATACTTAAAAGAAGCAGGCTATTTTCTTATATTCAAGCCCACAATAAAGTTTAAAGATAAAAAAACAAAAGGGAACATAGACGCAGAATTGGTGCTTCATTCAATGATTGAATATGAAAATTACAATAAGGCCGTAATCATAAGCAATGATGGAGATTTTTATTGTTTAATTAAACATCTTAGGAGCAAAAACAAACTATTTAAAGTCATAATATCAAATAAAAATAATTTTTCTTCGCTACTAAAAAAATTCAGAAAACATATGTTTTACATGAACGATCTAAGGCAAAAATTAGAAATTAAGGATGAATAAAAAAAAGAGGGAGTAACCTTCGGACTATCCCTTAGGTGTGCCCTCTCATCGTGATTGCCACCATGATACACTCCCATAAAAAAACTTCAACCAAAATCTTTTTAGAAAAATTTTATAATTATTTAATGAAAACCTCCAAAAAGCGTGGAAAAAACTCAAAAAGTAGCGTAAAATCTCCCTGATGAAAGCCAAAATTTTAGCAAAATCAGAAGAGATAATTTGGGATGAATTTGTAAATAGTCACCCCATAGGAAGTATTCACCAATCCTCTGCTTGGGCGCGTTTTCAAGGAGCGATAAAAGGTCGCGGACAATATTGGATTATAGGGCTTATGGACGACAAAAAAATTATAGGAGGAACTGTCGTTGTTCGTCACAAAATGCCAAAAGGTTTTTCTTGGTTTTACGGCTCACGTGGACCTCTTTTGGATTACGAAAATCTTACGGAAAAAGAAATAAACGAACAGGCCGCATTGATCCTTGAAGAAATTACAAAACTTGCGAAAACGGAAAAAGCGATTTTTTTGCGCTTTGATACGCCAATTTTAGCAAAAACAAGCAAGCACACTTCCCTACTCTTCAAAAATTTCAGAAAAATAAAAGAAGGATTTTATCCGCAAGACACTTTAGTTTTGGATCTTGAAAAATCCGAAGAAGAACTTTTATCAGAAATGAAACCAAAAGGCCGATACAACATAAAACTTGCCGAGAAAAAAGGCGTGAAAGTGGAAGAATACAGAGGCAAAAAAGCACTAGGCAAAGCCATGGATGATTTTTATGAACTTCTCGGCGATACAACGGCAAGGGACGGATTTACAAGACATCCAAAAGAAGTTTACGTCGCAATGGTCGAAAATCTGACTCCGGAAAAAACGCAGTTTAATATGTCTCACCCGCCCGAAGGAATTTTATACATCGCAAAATTTGAAAATATTCCGGTCGCAGGAATGATTGCAGTCTCATATAAAGACGCAACGACTTACTATTACGGAGCCTCTTCAAATGAATACAGAAACACAATGGCTCCATATTTACTTCAATGGCACGCAATAAAAGAAGCAAAAAAAGAAGGTTTCAAATGGTATGATTTTATGGGAATTTCCCCTGAAAATAATGAAAAACACAAACTTTCCGGCGTCACCGATTTCAAAAATAAATTCGGTGGTACGCGCCTGACATATCTTCTCCCGCAAGAGCATGCATTCAAGAAACTATTATACCTTGCGTACAGGCTCAAGAATGTGGTAAAATAATACGATAGAAAATAAAATAAAAACAAAAAATCATGCAAAAATTCAATTTATTTGAAAACGTATCAAATCTGTTTGGTAAAGAAAACAGGCTATGTTTTTTTATGCCTGACATCTTACCAAACCCTTGGGATCATAGGCAAAAAGACAAAAAAGAAAAACCAAAAGATGAACCAAACACAACAGCAAGATTACCCGTACAAACTGCTACGGCAAAAAAACTTAATGCCCCAGCTCCAGCAAAACCAGCAGCAAAACCTGCAGCGGCACCGGAAGTTGCAAAGAAAAAAGCAGAAGCAATTTATAAGCTTAAAAATGGAGTATTAGTACATACCTTTAAAGACAATAGAGAAGCTGGACAATATGATATGGAAGAATTAAATCACAAAGAATTTACAAAAATATACAATGCCATAGAGAAGCTTAATCCTAGTGATAAAGCACTTCTTCGCCACGAAAAGTCCGGAACTTTAAAAATATATCTTTTGGCACACATATTGGCATCAAAAATTGAACCACAAGGACTGACCAAGAGAGGAGATGCAATCAATATAAAATATTGGGCATCCGAGACAGAAATAAAAGAAGAAATTGAAGGAGCCATAAAAGAGTATAAAGATAGTCTTCCAGCGACACCTGCAGCGACACCTGCAGCAAAACCTGTAGCAAAACCAACAGCGACACCTGTGAGACCAACTCCAGCCGCAAGACCAGTTCCAGCTCCAGCCGCAGTTCCAGGATCCCCAGCACCGGCAACCGCCCCAGCCGCAGTTCCAGGATCCCCAGCTCTAGCCGCAGCTCCAAACGCAGCTCCAAACGCAGCTCCAAACGCCGCCCCAAACGTAGCGGCCGAACAATTCAAAGGCAAACTTAAAATAAGTGATTTAAAAACTTTATTGGAAGGACTAGACCCGAAAGTTGAAGCAAGCCCTGAACAAATAAGAAGAGCCTTCAAATACTACGAACTTGACGGAAGAAAGAAAGGATATGTAGACGGAGAAGAAGGAGCAAAAACAAAAGAAATCCTAGACGGATTAAAAGCATTAATAAAAAATAAAACAATAAAAGAAAATCAACTTGCGTATCTTGGAAGTGTTGATGGAACAGAATACAAGCCTAAAAAAACGCTTGGACAATCCAAAGAATGGCATGATGGGAAAGAACAAGCATTATCATTACTTCTTAAATTAATTACTTACAATAGAGCGATATTTCATCCGGGTAGCAAAGCCCCAAATGGAACACAAATTCAGTTAATGAAAGATTATTGTGCACTTGTGACTGCCGGAGATTTGGCCGCCATAAAGAATTTTATAACTGCAAACGAAAAGGCTTTTCTTGCGCCACAAGGAATCTTCAACATGGCTCTTGCGGTTCAAAGAGCAGGAGATGTCAAAACGCGAATTATAGAAAAAGACTTAAACGTAGAAGACTATATAAGAATAGAACTCGGTTCTAATCGAAAAATAAAAGCCGAAAGAAAATCAGGAATCTTGTTAGCTAATGATAAAGGATATCCGACAGAAAAAGAAAAAGATCCTGAAGTTCAAGGAGGAAAAGATGTTGAAAAAGGTGAATGGGTAGGTCCTGAAAATCCATATGCCACAGCAAACACCAGCGCTGTAACTCCATCAGTAACACCTCCTTTGTCAGCTCCAAATGCAAACATAGACACACAAAAAAAATATCACGGAGAATTAAGATTGGAACAAGACAAAATAATACTTGTAAACAGTGAACGTAGAGAAACATCTTATGGGGTTGTGAACAACACGGACTATCCTTTGGAAACAATGTTTTCCAAAACACCGGAAATCCATGGAGAGAAATATATCGCAATTTTAGGCCCAAAAAATGAAGTATATGGCTCGTTTTACTGCAGCCAGCCGGATAACACCCTAAAATATGCCGAATACGAAAAACCAAATTCAAAAATAAAAATAAGTTTCTTAAAGGGTGTAATTACAATTGATCCGACATTCCCTCCTGCAACAAATCCTGAGGAAACAGATGAATCACCGGAAGAATGGAGAAGAAAATGGGCTCTCAGAATGAGTGCAGAAACAGGATTTAGAATAAGCACATGGCAAAATTATGAATACAAAAACGAAGATCTATCTCATGACGAAGGAAATGTTATAGAAGGCTTGGGTATGGCAAAAAAAGAGTCAAAAACATTTCTAAAACAATACTTAAAAGACGAAAACAAATATATAATGATAGCTACAAATGCTGACCTAGCATGGCATCAAAATGGGCATGAAACACTTGGAGAAAGTGGAAATATAACAATCGACTGTTGGGAAAGGCCGGAAGACATAGCAAAAAAGATAGATGATGCCGTAGCGACACTAAGCAACGAAGACAGCCAAGATGACAGCCAAGATGATTCTGAGGACAAAGATTCCACAGAAACATCAGATGATCCAAGAGAGCAGGAAACAAGACCTCTTCCTACGGCAGAAAGACAGAGACAAAATCAAACACCGGAAAAACAGCAAGAGGACTATGTAACAAAGATAAATGAGGAGGCTGGACTCGAAACCGTAGAGATATGGGAACCGACTGACAATGAATACAAACAATTAAGTCAATTAAAGGCAACTCAAAAAAAAGTTATAGATGGTCTTTATAAAGCTCCGGACAAAGTTAGAAATTACGTCATGGTAAACAAGATTCCGGTAATAATAGCAACACAGGAAGACCTCGGTACAACAGAATGGAACCATGATGTGCTAACAAAAGATGGTAATGGAATAATAATCGACTGTTGGAAAGAGCAGAAAGAAATCACACAAAGGTTAACAGACGGAGTACGCGAACTTGAGAAAAACGCGAAAGAAGAAGCAAAAACAACAACACCAGAAGAAGAAGGAGAGGACTCAGAACCAGAAGAATCGTCTGAAGAATAAGCACGATCTTGACTTCAGTCAAAAAACATTAGACAATTCATCCCTTTAAAACAATACATACCATGACATTAGGAACCCCACCAGCAATTTCAGGAGAAGAAGACGTCTCAAAAAAACTCGAAAATTTAGAAGCAAAATTATTAGAAATTTCTCATAGAACAGGCGTAAAAAACATTTCAATTCACCCGATAAAACTAAGTGATTATGACCAATTGGAGGCAAATTTGCCAATGATAGAAGAAGCACTTCAATCTATGAAACCGGAAGACAAAGAAGAGTTCAACCAAAACAAAATAACGATAATGCTTTGCGATCATGATGCAACAGCCTATTTGTCGGGACCAGTACTGGAAATAAGGCATAACGTCAGGGGGAAAGAAGGTATCTTAAGGCAAATAGACGAAGACTTGGCCGAATACCGCAGAGCGGAGGGAAGAATAGCTTTGCAAGAGGACGCTCCGGCACCTGCTCCAGCAGAACATGCAGACAGCCAACAAAAAATAGAAAAAAAGACATACTCTAATTGTGTAGAAGAAGGGACATTTGACCAAAAAACAGGCCAACTGATTGAAGGCAAAAGAACATACTCCAATGGCGTAGAAGAAGGAATATTTGACCCAGAAACAGGCCGACTGGTCAAAGGCAAAAGGGTTTACTCAAGTGGTGATGTAGAAGAAGGGATATTTGACCCAGAAACAGGCCGACATACCGAAGGTAAAAGGGTTTACTCAAGTGGTGATGTAGAAGAAGGGATATTTGACCCAGAAACAGAAAGACTGGTCAAAGGCAAATCAACTTACGGAGGCGGTGGCGCAGAAGAAGGGACATTTGACCGTGAAACAGGTGAACTGGTTGAAGGTAAAAGAACTTTCCAAGATGGCAGTTCGGAAACAATTGAGAACGGATTCACGCATAGAGTCTCTGAAGAAGACCAGCAACCGACCGTTCCAGCGCCTGCTGAAGCAGAAACAACAGATGGCCCAGAAACATCCAAAAAAGAAACTATCTATGGAAGCAAATACGAAGGGACATTTGACAAAAAAACGGGACGAATAACGGAAGGCAAAATAAATCACGCTGATGGTCGCACAGAAGAAGGAACGTTTGAAACCGAAACAGGGAAACTGATTCGCGGCACAATAACTCATGCTGATGGCAGAATAGAAAAGGTTGGAGAAGGCCCAACTGTGCAACCAAATTCCCCAACACCTGTTCAAAGAATGACACGCGGCAAAGTTGGAAAAATTATTGCGGGAGGAGCATTAATCGCCGCTACCGCAGTTGGAGGTATGTACGGAGTAAGACAAGGTTATTCAAGATATGAAAAACAGGAAATCACCCAACAAGTAGATGAAATTCCAAAAGGCACAATAAGAGTGCCAAAATCAATAGATGAGGGAATAGATAAAGGTCTAATAAGGATTACAAATGATGGTGTAAAGCCTGGTCGTGGATGGAAGTGGACACACAAAGACATTTCAAAATTTGCAGAAAACGACATGGAACAATATTCTGTGACGAAAAAATAATCTATATCCTTTTCTCCCCATCCCTATCGCCTTTTTTTCTTCCGACTTTTATCTCTTCGATGATAGCTCCTTCAGGCAGTCTGTCGATAAAAAGTATTCCATCAATATGATCATTTTCATGTTGGACTACGCGCGCATTCAGATGACGAAGATTTAAAACTTGTCTGACTCCGTCCAAATCAAAAAATTCCACAGTGATTTCTTTGTGTCGCATTACTTTCGCAAATTTCCCGGGAACGCTAAGACATCCCTCTTCTCCCTCTTCCATTTCTTCGCTTTTTGAAAGAATTTCAGGATTTATCATCGGCAAAATTCTCTCTGATTTTTTATCATAATCCAAAACAACGATAAACATTCGAATATTTTTCCCAACTTGAGGAGCCGCTATTCCCATCCCGTCTTCGCGAACCATCGCATCTTTCATGTCTTTCGCAAATTTTCTAAGCACCGTGTCAAATTTTTTCACACTCTTGGATTTTGCCCTAAGTATGGGATTTTCAGTGCCTGTTTGTATTTTTAAATTCGCCATAAACTTTATTAAAAGCCAAAGTAGTATACAAGATTTTGGGTGCTTTGTCTACATGCTCTATTTCTTCTTCAATTCCGCCTCAATAAATCCGCTAAGTTCTCCGTCCAAAACCGCTTCAGGATTGCTTTCTTCGTAATCAGTTCGGTGATCTTTTACCATTTTATATGGATGCAAAACATATGATCTTATTTGATGTCCCCACGACATTTCGACTTTTTCTCCCTTGATATCTCCAAGTTCTTTCGCCTGTTGTTGTTCCATCAAATCGACCAATTTTGCAGTCAAAATTTTCATCGCCTGTTCCTTATTCTGTAATTGACTTCTTTCGTTTTGACACGCGACTACAAGCCCTGTCGGGACATGTGTAATACGAACTGCGGTGGAAGTTTTTTGTACATTTTGACCTCCGGCTCCGCTAGACCTATAAACATCAATTTTCAAATCATCGGGATTTATTTTTATTTCTTGAGAAGCGGTAATTTCAGGCAAAACTTCAACCAAAACAAAAGAAGTTTCACGCGTATTTTTAGAATTAAAAGGAGAAAGTCTTACCAATCTATGAACTCCGCTTTCGCCCTTTAGATAGCCATAAACAAACTGTCCTTTTATTAAAATCGTACAGCTTTTTATCCCCGCCTCATCACCATCCGATTTATCCAAAACCTCCGCTGAAAACCCCATCCTTTCCGCATATCTCAAATACATTCTCATCAACATTTGTCCAAAATCTTGCGCGTCGGTTCCGCCTGTTCCCGCATGAATCGATAAAATCGCGTTATTCGCATCATATTTTCCCCCCAAAAAAGTGGAAATCTCAAGAATTCTCCAACTTTTTTTAAAATTCTCAACCATATCCAAAAATTCTTTAGCTTCTTTTGGATCGCTTTCTTCAGACATTTCTTCGGACATCGCCAAAAGTTCTTCAATATCTTTGGAAGTTTTTTCCCAAGTTTCAATGGCCTTGGAGATGCCACTTGCTTTTTGGCTTATTTCAGCCGCCTTTTGTGGGTCATTCCAAAAATCCGGAAGCCCCATTTCATAATTCAATTTCTCAAGTTCTTTTTTCTTTGAGGGAAGGTCCACATTTATAAGACCCTGATGTATAAGAGCCTGAATCTCTTCGAGTTCCGCCTTTACTTGATGCATAAAAAAAATTAAAGTAATACAAAAGATATTATAGCAAAAGAATGTCAACAGCGCTAAAAATTCTATCAAATACAGTTGCCCAAATAATCGGAAAATTTGCGGTCGCAATTCTAGGGCTTGTCTCAGTGAAAATCGCGACAAGTTATTTATCGGTTGGAGGATATGGAGAATATACCGCTATTTACAGTTTTTTGGCGTTTTTCGGAATTGCCGCAGACTTAGGGCTTTTCACGATAGCAGTTCGCGAAATGTCGGAAAACGAAGACGAAGTCCCAAAAATAATTGGAAATATTCTTTCAATCAGAACAATTCTCGTGGTTTTAATAATGGGAGTCGCGATAGTTTCAGCTTTTTTGATCCCGGCATATGAAGACACAAGAATTTCGCTTGGTGTCGCAGTCGCATCAATCACAGTAATTCTGACAATAATGAACGGCACGACAACCAGCGTTCTTCAGGCAAAATTAAAAATGCATCAAGCTTCAATAGCGACAGTGGTCGGAAAAATTGTTACTGTCGGTTTCATGCTTTATGTTGTTTTCTGGGGATTTCCGGAAGACAACGAAATGGGCTTTTACATGCTACTTGTTGCGGGAAATGTCGGCGCATTGATAATGGAACTTACGACAAGATATTACGTCAAAAAATTCACTTCACTAAAATACAGATTTGATTTTGGCTTCTGGAAGCAAATTCTTTCAAGGTCTATTCCTTATGGTTTAGCCCTTATTTTAAACACAGTTTATTTGAACATTGGCCCGATTATGCTCTCAATAATGGGCACAAAAGAACAAGTTGGAATTTATGGAGTTGCGACAAAAATGCTTGAACAATTTTCAATTTTACCGCTCTATTTCATGAATTCTGTGCTTCCTGTTCTTACAAAATCAATCAAAGAAAACTCGGAAAAATACAAAGATATAATAAAATATGCGTTTGATTTTCTTTGCGCCATGTCAATTCCACTCGTAGTTGGAGGCGTGATTTTGGCTTATCCAATAGTGTTCGCAGTTTCAACCCCCGACTTTTTGAGCAGACTCTCAGAAGGATATTTTGGATCTGATTTCGCATTCCAAATCTTAATTTTCGCGCTTTTATTCCAATTCATAAACGTACTTTTCGCATTTATCATGATTGCGGTAAACAAACAGTACAGACTTTTGTATATCAACGCTTCTTGCGTACTTTTGAATATCGTCGGAAACATCGCCTTAATTCCACATTTAGGATTTCGCAGTTGCGCAATAATGAGTGTTGTCAGTGAATTTTTTATATTGATTTTAAATTACACTTACGCAAAAAAATCTTTGCCATTTTCATTAAATTTTACAAATCTTTTCAAAATAATTTTCTCGGCATTAATAATGGGAGTGGTGATTTATTTTGGACAAATATTCTCATATTCGTTTCTCCAAAACTGGAACCTGATAGTCTTAGTTCCTTTTGGTGGAGCCATTTATGTCGCTATGCTTTTTGCAACAAAAGTCATCGACAAAAACATGCTAAATCTTCTCCGCGGCAAACCTCGCGCGGAGGAAATTCAAGAACCGGGACAAATATCTTAAAAATTATTTCAACGAAAACTTTCTCAATAAAGAATCTTTCCCCTTTTCCGCATAACGGTCTTCTTCCCATGTTCTATAAACAATAGCATCGGCATTTTCAAAATAAAAATCTTCCGAATCAACATTACATCCGGAATCGCTACACTCAAATCTTATCTTAATAGAATGCCTGTCTTTTGCCGTCAATTCTCCTTTTTCATTAAACGATAATAAATACATTTTTGTTCCAAGAGTTTCTCTATAAGAAGAATCTTGCTGATTAACAACGGTAATCGCAACGACTTTACTCGAAGGACTCCAGTAAAAATCAACGCCGTCCGTATTATCAAGAATCGACATCAAATTTGTTTTTTTACCGGACTCATCATCAAAAAGCATAATATTTGGAAATTCCACGTATGCCAAAAACCTGCCGTCAGGACTTATAAAACTTCTCATTGAAGAATTTATAGGCGCTTCAAAAATAATTTTCCCCTCTGAATCTTTATATATTTTTTTAGCAAAATCTTGAGTAATAGGTTCATCATGCGTTACGGTAATGCCTCCTTTTACAGGTTTTTCAGGAACTTCTTTTTTAGTTTCAGTGTTCTGTTCAATCTGTGTTATAGGGCTTTTTTCCGCCATTTTATTAGAACATCCTACAAGGAAAATACAAAAAAGAACAATTGTAATTATGCGAAATTTCATAATATAAAATTAATATTAAACAAAGGCACAATATCACAAACCCTTCACTTCCTCCATAAACTTTTTTCCCCTTTCTTTATAATTACTATAAAGATCAAAACTGCTACTGCCGGGAGACATCACCACAACGCCACCCTGTTTTGCTTGTTTAGAAGCCAAAACAACAGCCTCATGAATATTATTAACTCTGAAAATTTTTGTAGGGCTTCCCTCTGCTTCTCCAAGTTTTTCTCCGGCTTCAGCCAAATCTTTTTCCATTCTGTCCGCCGTATGTCCCAATAAAATAACAACTTCAAGACTTGGTCTCGTCAAAATTTTCAGCGCCCATTCTTTATAATTAAGTCCTTTATCAAAACCTCCCGCAATCAAAACAGTAGGAACTTCAAAGCTGTCCACGGCCGCCATAGAAGTCTCTGGAGTCGTAGAAAACGAATCATTGTAATACTTGACCTCATCCACTTCTTTCACGAATTCAAGCCTGTGAGGAAGTCCTGTGAAGGCTTTTATAGTTTTTTTCATGACTTCAATAGAAACTCCAAATTCTTTGGCCGCGCAAATTGCCGGCAAAACATTTTCAAAATTATGTTTTCCAACGAGTGCAATATCTGACACGTTACACACTTTTTCGGTATCGCTGTATTCAGCATAAAAAATTTCTCCATCTTTTTCAAAAGCCCCGTCCTCAACTTTTCCGCGCACGCTCACAAATTTTTTCCTGCCTTTCACAATAGCGGAATAATAATTAACATATTCATAATCCTTGTTCAAAATTGCCAAACAATCCTTGTTTTGATGCACCAAAACAGACTCCTTCGCACGCAAATATTCCTCTCTGTCTGCATGATAATCCAAATGATCGGTAGTTGTATTTAATAAAATCGCGACATGCGGACTTTTTACCAAATCCTGTAATTGAAAACTCGACATTTCCAAAACAACAACACTGGTTTTTTTTAATTCATCCAAAAAATCCATTGGAGACTGCCCGATATTTCCGCCGAGATAAGCGTCTTTTTTTGCTTCTTTCAGTATTTCATAAATCAAAGTCGCCGTTGTCCCCTTCCCTTTTGTTCCCGTAACTCCGATTACATGACACGGACAAGCATCGAGAAAAAACGCCATTGGACTACTGATTTCAACTCCTTTCTCTTTTGCAAATTGTATTTGCGGTTCCAAATATTTTATTCCGGGACTTCTAAAAATCACATCAAAATCCGTCAAATTTTCCAAATATTTTTCCCCAAAAATAGTACTTACGCCGTCCGGAATTTCAACATTTAAGTCTGTGTTTTTGTCGCAAACGGTTATATTAAAATATTCATGCTTAAGTAGATATTTCGTCATAGCGACGCCCTCAATTCCATATCCCAATACTGCAATTTTGCTACGTTGATCCATAAAGTTGTTGATATGTTAACTAAAACAATGCTATAATATAGATGGTAAGCGGTCAACAACGAATTATTTAGTAAAAGAAAAAAATGGAAGATAGAATAGACGAATGGATGAAGAGAGCTTTCGGTATGGAAGGAAATAAAGAGGTGCATCCAAAAGATTCACCTGCGATTAACTTATCGCAAATCCCTCAAAAACCGATTCATCCGCAAAAAGCTCAACAAAAAACTCAAGGACCACGAAGTTTCCAACAAGGAGTAGGGCAAAAGCCGCATTTTAATGCGCCAAAGCCTAAATTCCAAAATCAGAAACCTACGTCCCAACAAAAACCGCAGTTTCAAAATAAGAGGCCACAGTTCCAAAACAAGAAACTTCAGTCTCAAAATCCAAAACCGCAGTTCCAAAACAAGAAACCACAATTTCAAAAACCAATTCCTCAAGCGCAAAAAGAAGGACCATCTTACCGTGCGACATCAAGAGGACAATTAAAGATAATCCCAATAGGAGGACTCGAAGAAATTGGAAAAAATATGACAATTTTCGAATTTGAAAATGACATTATTATTGTGGATATGGGATTGGAATTTCCGAGCGAAGAATTGCTTGGAATAGATTATGTTATTCCGGATGTAAAATATTTGGAAAAAAACAAAAAGAAAATCAGAGGAATTTTCATAACTCACGGACATCTTGATCACACAGGCGGAATACCTTATATACTGCCAAAACTCGACTTTCCACCGGTATATGGATTGCCTCTGACAATTGGACTTATTTCAGAAAGAATAGAAGAATTTAAAATTCAAAAATTTGCAAAACTTCATCCAATAAAATCCGATGACAAAATAAAACTTGGAAATTTCTCGGTAACTTTTTTCAGAGTTGCACATTCAATTCCGGACTCAATGGGAATTGTCATCGACACTCCCGCCGGAAAAGTTGTAACAACAGGAGATTTCAAATTTGATGAAACTCCGCCAAGAAATATACAAAAAGCGGAGATGTATAAAATGGCTGAATTAGGCCGTCAAAACGTCTTAGCCCTCATGTGCGAATCCACAAATGCAATGAAACCGGGACACACAATTTCTGAAAAAGATGTCGGAGAAGTGTTGGATGGAATAATTTCAAAAGCAAAAGGCAGAGTTATAGTTGCCTCATTCTCAAGCCAAATTGGAAGGGTGCAACAAATTTTGGATAGTGCAGTAAAAAACAAAAGAAAAGTTTTTGTTTCAGGTAGAAGCATGAAATCAAACATAGATGTTTCGGCAAAACTCGGATATTTAAGTATGCCAAAAGATTTAATTCACGACATAAAAAAATACAAAGAAAAAGAAGTTAAAGATGAAGAAACTCTTATCTTAACGACGGGAGCGCAAGGCGAAGGATCGTCTTCTCTAAGCCGTATGGCTGACAGTGAACATGCGCAGTATAAAGTAAAAAAGGGAGATTTAATTATTGTTTCAGCATCACCGATTATCGGAAACGAAAGATCGGTTGCGAATGTTATAAACAAACTCTGCATGCTTGGTGCGGAAGTAATTCACAACCAAATTATGGAAGTGCATACATCCGGACACGCAAAACAGGAAGAGTTTAAACAAATGATAAATCTAATCCGTCCAAAATATTTAATTCCTATTCATGGAGAATTTTTCATGAGACAGTCATTGGCAAATCTTGCGATAAAAGACTGCGGAATTCCGGAACAAAATATAATAATGCTAAACAATGGTGATGTTCTTGAGACAGAAGCCGGAAAACTAAAGAAGACAAAAGAGAAAATCGAAACAAATTACATTTTGATAGATGGTACGGGAGAAGGACAAATCGATTCGCAGGTTATAATAGACAGACAAATAATGTCTCAAAACGGAGCACTGTTGGTGTTGATTTATGCCTCTGCTAAAAGCGGAAAACAAACAAAAGAACCGGACATAGTTTCAAGAGGATTTGTTTACACAAATGAAATGAACGAAATAACAAAAGAGATTTCAAAAATCGCCGCAACATCATACACAACAGTTCTTTCAAAGAAAGGAGCGGATAGAAAAGACAAGAAAAATTTTGTTAAACAGGCAATCGACAAGTTCGTAACAAAGCGTCTCGATCGCAGACCATTGATAGTTCCTTTGATTATTGAGCAATAGATATTGAAAACTAAAACAATAAACACAGGAATTATTTCACTTGGCTGTCCAAAGAATCTTGCTGATATGGAAGCGGTTTTTGCCGATATAGAAAATGCAAAACTCGTAGAAGTAAAAAAAGCGGAAATAATTTTTCTAAATACTTGTGGCTTTTTGAAAGCGGCGAGAGATGAAGTTTTTGAAAATTTAAAAAAATTAAAAGGGAAAAAAGTGATAGTCATGGGATGCCTTGCCGGTGAATTCACGAAAAATGAAATCAAGAAATATCCGCAGATACATGCGATAGTTTCGAGTGCGAATTACAAAGATATACAAAAAATATTTGATAAAGTGCATGAAGGTGAAAAAGTTTTTGCGGTAAAAAAAGAGCCAAAAACTTTTGGAAAATTTTTAGGGAAATCATTGCTTTCTCCAACGCCATACGCATATATAAAAATCGCGGAAGGTTGTTGGAATAAATGCAGTTATTGTATGATACCTTATCTAAAAGGCGCATACAGAAGCCGTGCGATGGAAGAAATAATACAGGAGGCAAAAAGTTTAATAGCACTTGGAATTAAAGAAATAATTCTTGTCGCGCAAGATTGTGGATTTTACGGATCAGACCTTTACGGCAAAAAATCACTGGCTGAATTGCTTAAAAAATTATCAGAAATAAACGGTGATTTCTGGATTCGCACACTTTATATTTATCCAGAAATGATTGATGAAGAACTTTTAAAAATCATAAAATCGTCGGATAAAATTTGTAAATATTTGGACATTCCGCTCCAACACGGAGACGCAAATATCCTCAAAGAGATGCGCCGTCCGAGCAATCCGGAAAAAACACTTGAGAGGATAAAAAACATAAGAAAATCAATTCCGGGAATATCATTTCGCACAAGTTTTATTGTGGGATTTCCTGGGGAAACAAAATCCGCGCATAAAAATTTGATGAAATTTATAAAAGAAATAAATTTTAACAATGTAGGAGTTTTTGAATATTCACGAGAGCCACATACCGCGGCGTTTAGCATGAAAAACCAATTATCAGACTCATTGAAAAAAGAAAGAAAAGAAGAAGCGATGTTATCCCAGCAAAAAATTTCTCTCGAAAATAACAAAAAATTTGAAGGAAAAACATTGGAAGTCTTAATAGAAAAATACGACCCGATTAAAAAAATTTACATTGGCCGTTCACAATATCAAACGCCGGACATAGACGGACAAATTCTTGTAAAATCAAAAAAACCTCTAAAGGTAAACGAATTTGCAAAAATAAAAATTACAAAAGCTGACGTATACGATCTTTTTGGCACAATATAATTATTTATAAGTTTTCATTAAGAGAGAATTTAATACAACGCTAACGGACGAGAAAGCCATAGCTGCAGCGGCAATCATAGGATTTAATAAAATGCCTGTTAATGGATATAAAACTCCTGCCGCAACTGGAACTCCAACAATATTATAAACAAATGCCCAGAAAAGATTTTGTTTGATTTTTCTGAAAGTGTAAGAACTTATCTTTATGGCTTTAGCTACATCACGAACATCATTCTTTATAAGAACGATATCTCCGGTTTCCATAGCTATATCGGTACCTGAACCGATTGCAATTCCAAGATCTGATTGTGCAAGAGCAGGAGCATCGTTAATGCCGTCTCCAACCATCGCGACAACATTTCCTTCGTCTTGAATCTCGCGTACCGTTTTGGCCTTCTCTGAAGGCATCACTTCGGACAACACCCTATCTATTCCCAATTTTTCGGCAATCGCATCGCCTACTCTTTTATTATCTCCGGTCAACATTGCAACTTTAACGCCATTTTTATGTAAACTATTTACAGCATCCTTTGAATGTTCTCGCAAAGTATCAGAAATAGCGATAAGTCCTACAACATCGCTGTCGACTTTTATTGCAATTACAGTTTTCCCCTTATTCTCGAGCACGGACACGCCTTCAATTTCTTTGGAATTTTTTAAAGAAGAAATTTTTCCTACAAAAATTTTCTTCTTATCAATCTCACATTTCACTCCTTCTCCGGGTAAAACTTCAAAATTACTGACTTTTATTAAAGAAATTTTTTCTTTTTTAGCTTCGTTAACAATCGCTTGTGCAAGCGGATGTTCTGAATAATTTTCAGCGGATGCCGCTATTTTTAATATTTCCTTTTTATTAAATTTCGCATTATCAATTTCAAGAATATCGGTAACTTCAGGCTCCCCTTTCGTAAGAGTTCCGGTTTTATCAAAAACCACATAATTAATTTTTCTGGCTATTTCAAGAGCTTTTCCGCTTTTTATCAAAATGCCTCTTTCGGCCGCAAGACCTGTCCCTATAATAACCGCGGTCGGCGTTGCAAGACCCAAAGCACATGGACAAGCTATAATCAAAACAGCAATAAAAATTGCCAAAGCAAAACTAAAAGAATATCCAAATAGAAGCCATACACCTGCGGCAATAAAAGCTATAGCGAGAATTGCAGGGACAAAATAATAAGAAACGGTGTCGGCCAAAAGCTGGATGGGCGCTTTCGAATTTATGGCTTCCTCTACAATCTTTATTATGTTCGCAAGCATCGTGTCTTTGCCTATTTTTGTAGCACGAAATTTAATATATCCGGTTTTATTTATAGTACCGCCGATAATTTCATCACCGACTTTTTTATCGACAGGAATGCTTTCTCCGGTAATTGCTTTTTCATCAATCGCCGCGAAACCTTCCATAATAATTCCATCTACAGGAATTTTCCAACCGGGCTTAACAATAACAATATCACCAATTTTTACATTTTCGATTCTTATCGAAATTTCCTCTCCGTTTTTTTCAATTATGGCATCTTTTGATTGAAGCCCGGCAAGTTTTTTGACCGCGGCTGTAGCCTTTCCTTTCGTTATAGTTTCAAGAAATTTCCCAAGACTTATGAATAAAATTATAAAAACAGCACTTTCAAAATAAGACTCTTCCATGCCAATAAACATTCCTAAAAGACTGTAAACATATGCGGAAAAAGTACCCAAGAAAATCAAAGAATCCATATTTGGTCTAAGTCTTACAATATTTTTTAAACCAGAAGACCAAATTCCAAAATTTATAACAATCACAAGTGTTGCCAAAATAAACTGTATATAATTATTTTTTTCCGTAAGAAATTCAGGGACATAAATTCCAAACATTGGGGCCATCGCCAAATACATTAGAGGCAAGGCAAAAACGAAGGATAGTCCAAGTTTTATTTTTAATAATTTCAAGTATTTATTTTCTGAATTGTTTTCTTCTCCAAAATCTTCGACAGCGGAATATCCAAGACTTTTTATTATTTCAAAAACCTTTCCAAGATCGATAATATTTGAGTCATATTCAATCAATGCTTTTTCTGTGGCGATGTTTATATTCGCGGATTTTATGCCCTTAGTCTCTTTTAAGGAAACTTCTATGCTGGATGCACAAGACGCACAGTGCATTCCGGTGATTTTTAATATACTTTTCCCCATAATTAAAATTTTAATAATTTTTATTTATTCAACAACTTCAATTGTTCCGCTAACCATTCCCATCCAACAACTAAACCAAAATGTTCCGACTTCTTCAGGCGTAAATTCTTTTATAGTGATTTGGTTTAGTGGCAAAGGAACATTTTCATCAAAAAAATCAGGTGCGATTATAGCGTTAGTACAGCCTCTTGCGCCGGTGTTATTTATCTCCCATCGGACGGGAATACCTTTCTTTATTTTAAAATAATCAGGCGAATATGCGAAGGAAGTCGCCTCCATTTTCATGATTTGTTTTCCGTCAACAATTTCCGCAACATTTGCTGTGTCGGAAGAACCGGAAGAATTAAAAATACTTCCTACTCCCAAAATTTTAAGCTGAGAATTTATGTTATAGAAGGCAAAAAACAGAACAATCACTCCGGCGATTACGGAAAATATTTTTGCTATTTTTTTGTTTTGACTAAATTTCACACTCATCATTCCTATGGCCAAAAGAGTTGGTAAAGTTCCAAGTGCAAAAGCGAAAAGCATAAGAGCGGATCTCAAAGGATCTCCCGAAATAAGTGAAATACTCTGGACTGTTAAAGTAAATCCACAAGGCAAAAAGAAGGTAAAAGCACCTAACAAAAACGGCATATATTTTCCCTGAAAATTTTGTTCATTTGAAGCATATCTGCTGATAAATCTCGGCAAAGTCATTTGAAATTTTTTGAAAGCGCGCACTCCAATCATTTGAAGCGCCAAAAAAATCATCAACATGGAAACTGCAATTACAAGAACCGAAGTAAAAGCTAAAGAAAATTTTAGTTCGAGTCCTATAAGTCCCAATAAAAAGCCCAAAACAGCATAAGAAATAAGTCTGCCGGTATTAAACATCAGATGCGGTTTCAGTTTATTTAAGAAAGAATCATTTGTGCTGTGTAATTCATCCCATTGCTTTGACATGGAAAGAACAAGTCCTCCGACAAGCGCCGCACAGCTTGAAACTCCCGCAATTAAGCCAAAAATAAAAAAGGCATATAGAGGAGACTCGGCGGTTACATCCACAGTATCTCCAAAAACAAACGTTATAAATAAAAATACGGCCGCCAATAAAAGAAAAATGGAAATTCCTATTAAAGAATCTTCAAAAACGGTCGAGTTTTCAAAAGGTTCTTCGCTGAAAATATATCCTTCCTCTTTAAACATTAAGTCTAAGCGCTTGGCAGGGATTGGATTGTTGTCAAAATCAATATTTACAGTGTCATTTACCGCAGAAGCATTCGCAGATTTTATATTATTAAGTTCTGACAATTTTTTTTCAATAAGTATTTCGCATGACCTACAGTGCATCCCTTTCACATAATATTTTTTTTCGCTCATGAGTATTATTTATTAAAAAGATTTGTTACTTTTAAGATTTCACAAGTCATTTCCTTTTTTTTCTTCTCGTTCTTTGAGGACATCGCGGCCTTAAAACAAGTGTTCAAATGGTTTTCCATTAACATCTGATGTGCAGACTTTAAAAGCCCTATAACAGCCATATTTTGCTGCATAATGTCGATGCAATAGTGCTTCTCCTCTATCATTTTTATAATCTTCGCTAAAAGTGAATGCGCTTTTTTCAAATTTATAATTGTTTTTTCTTTGGACATTTTTTATGATTTTAAAAAAATATATACCCATACCTAGGGTATAGGTATATATTAGGGCAAAATTAAAAAACGGTCAATAAAAAAATATTATATTACATATTTTTCCTCCACAAAAACGAAAGCAAAAATAGAATAAAATTCACAATCACTATTGAAGCCCCGGCGGGCAAATCGAGGTAGAAAGAAGCGCAAATGCCTGTAATCACAGAAACAACTGCAACCAAAGCAGAGACGAAAATAGCGGATTTAAATCCTTTGGATATTTGCAAAGCGGTTACTGCTGGCAAAATAAAGAACGAAGAAACGAGCATAATACCAACAACTCTTACGGAAAGCACAACGGTAATCGCAGTCAAAATAACCAACAAAAGATTTATATTGTCACTTTTAATGCCGGTAATGTTGGCTTGCTCTTCATTAAAAGTAACAGCAAAAAGTTCATTATATAAAAGATAAACAATCACAAGGACAACCAAAGAAAGGGCTATGGATAAATAAGTTTCAGAAGCACTTATGGCCAAAATATTTCCAAAAAGATAACTCAAAAGTGAAACATTAAATCCATGTGAAGCGCTTGCCAAAAGCACGCCTCCAGCAAGCCCGACTGATGACACGACTCCTATTGCAGTATCTCCATAGATCTTCGCCTTTTGTGTCAATTTAACAATAAAAATTGAAGCCAAAACAACAACGGGTATTGCAAAATATATTGGGTAAAAGCCAAAAAACAGCCCCATCGCAATCGCCCCAAAACTTACGTGTGAAAGCCCGTCGCCTATTAAAGAAAGTTTCCTTAACACCAAAAATAGGCCTAAAATAGAGCATAACACTGCAACAAATATTCCGGAAATGAATGCTCTTTGTACAAAACTGTAACTGATAAATTCAAGAAAACTTATATTCATATTAATGTTGATGGCAAATTAAATGCTGAGAATCATAACCAAAAACGCCCTCCATTTTTTCGGAATGACAAAATTCTGAAAGTTTTCCATAAAAAACAATGCTTTTCTCGAGATAAAGTAATTTGTTGGCATGCTCTCCTATATGCCCTATATCGTGAGTTATTAAAATAATTGTTATACCTTTTTTCTTGTTTAAAGAATTCAATAAATTAAAAAATTTATTTCTTGTTTTTGCATCAAGCGCATTACTTGGTTCATCCAAAATCAAAAGCTCCGGCTCATTAACAAGGGCTTTCGCAAGAAAAACTCTTTGCTGTTGTCCGCCGGAAAGGTCTGAAATAAGCTTATTTTTGAGATCCAATATCTCGAGTTCTTCAAGGGCTTTATCAACGATTTTTTCATCGGATTTTGTAATTCTTCGAGGAAATTTTTTCTTTGAAAGCAGGCCCAAAGAAACAACTTCATAAACGGTTGCAGGAAAAATCGGATTAAAAAGAGAAACATTTTGAGGCAGGTATCCGATTTTAGACCATTGCTTGAATTTTTTAAGATCTTTTCCAAGAACAGAAATCTCTCCCGTATCAGGAGAAAGAAGCCCGAGAATTATTTTTACAAGAGTTGTTTTTCCGGATCCATTATGTCCGCCAAGACCGACATAATCCCCTCTCTCAATCGAAAAAGTGACGTCTTTAAGCACTTCCGCGACGCCGTAATTAAAATTCAAATTTTTTACTTCAACAATTTTTTCCATATTATTTACAATCAAGTCCTATTTTTATGTTATCAAGATTTTCATACATTGCATCTATAAAAGTTTTACCATTTTTTATTTCATCCTTAGGTAAACTTTCCAAATTATTTAAAAGGAGCATTTTTGCGCCAGTCTCTTTCGATATTGTCTCCGCAACTTTTGGAGAAGAAAGTTCTTCGTAAAATATATATTTTATATTCCCATTTTTAACCTGATCAACAAGGTCAATCAAATCCCTTGCCGTAGGTTCGCTATCAGGAGAAAGCCCTTGCGCGGCAACATACTCAAGTCCGAATCTCCTTACAAGGTAGCCAAAAGCATAGTGTCCGCCATAAACAATTTTTTTTGTTTTACACGAAGAAATTGTCGTTTTATAAGCACTATCAATGCCATCAATTTTTATTAATAAATCCTGTAAATTTTTTTCATAATAATTTTTATTTTTTGGATTTTTTTTTATAAGAGCTTCGGCGATATTTTTTGCCATGATTTTATTGTGCTCGAAATCAAGCCATATATGAGGATCACCATTCACAATTTTGGTCCCTTTGCTTACATCAATAATTTCAAGATTTTTATTTGTAATACCATTCAAAACACCCTTAATCCATTTCTCCATAAAGTCACCGGTATAAACAAAAACATCGGCGTTATTGATATTTATTAAATCAGAAGCACTAGGCTCATATTCGTGGGGCTCTGTTCCGGGGGGGACAAGTAAAGAAACGTCAGCCACATCACCTCCAATACTTTTCGCAAAATCATAAATTGGAAAAAGAGTCGCAATTACAAAAATTTTATCATTTGAAATGTTTTTAGTCGGCACGGAGTTTGCGCATCCGGCTAAGGATAAAATCAAAATCAATGTGGTTATAATTTTTTTCATATTTTCATGTCATTACAGGTTTCGCACATTCCAAAAAATTCAAACATATGACTAAAAACTTTTACGCCGGTTTCCTTCAGAATTTTCTTTTCGTGTTTTTTAATGTTTTCGTCCAATTCTATTTCGAAAATTTTCTTACACTTCGTGCATTTTACGTGATGGTGATGATGAGAACAGATTTCATACATCGCCATTTTATTATCAAGTTTTATGTTTTCTATAAAACCGTTTTTCAGTAAAAAATCGAGTTCCCTGTATATTGTCGTTTTATTCGCATCAATTTTCTGTTTTGTCAGCAGTTTTTTTATATGCATAACGCTCACAGGATTTTCTGAAGAAAAAAGAATTTTTAAAATCCCTTTTCTCGTCTTTGTTATGCGGAAACCTTGTTCTCTCAATTCCTCTATTTTTTGATCAAATTTGTTCATGTGTAGACATCTTAATGCAACTCAGTTGCGTTTGTCAAAGAAAAAGCCGCAGTATATATTATAAAAAATAACCAAATACCTATGAAATTCAAACACAGATATGTTTTCATACCACTCGTTGTAATTCTTGTTGCATTGATTGGAGGCGCATTCACTTCAAATGGGATGGAATGGCTAAATACTGAGCTTTTCAAACCAAAATTTATGCCACCAAGCTGGGCTTTTGGAGTGGCGTGGAACATCATTTTCTTATGTGTCGCAATTTCTGTAATTGTCGCATGGAAAAAAATGAAGGGCAAAATAAATATGGCTAAAGGCGCTTACACAGTGATTTATTTGTTAGTTTTAAATGCGCTTTTGAATGTTGGATGGTGCTATATGTTTTTCGAAGCACACTTACTTTTGCCTTCACTGATAGAAATGGCGGTCCTTCAAGTTACAAATATTTTGCTTATGATTTTCCTTTGGAAGTTTTCGAAGATTTCTTCTTTATTGTTCCTGCCTTACGTTTTATGGCTTTTCGCAGCGTTTTATTTGAACTACATGTATGTTGTTCTAAATTGATAGCGCGTAAATAATTTATTTTTCTTCCCTCTTTCAAAAACATCGATTCATAATGGGTCGTGATTTGAAGGAGCTCCGGAACAGGTTTTTCCGCATGTATATCATATAAAATTTCTTCCATTTCAAATCCAAACTTTTCCATTGTTTCTTTTGAATACTCAAACAAATCTTTATTGTCGGTTTTTAGATGTAAAAATCCTTCAGGCTTCAAAACTTTTTTATAAATTTCCAAAAATTTTGGAGAAGTAAGCCTTTTTTTTGCTTTGCTCTTGGGAGGAAACGGATCAGGAAAAGTTATCCAAATTTCCGAGACTTCGTCTTTTTCAAAATATGATTTCAATTCATCAATATAATGCCTTATAAATGCGACATTTTCCATTTTCGCATCAAACGCTTTTTTTGCTCCTGACCAGATTCGATGACCCTTGATATCAACTCCTATAAAATTTTTATCAGGAAATTTTTGTGCCAAAGCGAGAGTATAATATCCCCTACCGCAAGCCAATTCCAAGACTATCGGATTTCTGTTGCCGAAATATTCTTGCCAAGAAATTTTGGATTTTTCCTCAGGTGTTTCGAAAGTATTTCCAAAAGTTTTCAGCTCTGCAAAATGTTTTAATTTTTTTCGTGACATGATAGAATTCTACCCCATGAGAAGAGGAATTGCTACATTTACGCTGGACACGGGAAAGTGTCCGAAATGGCTCTACGACCGCATGGTCGCGCTTGGACGAGAAATCGTTCAAATCTTGGTTGCAGAGTACGGACCGGATGAATTTATAAAAAGAATTTCCGATCCGGTATGGTTTCAATCACTCGGAACAGTATTGGCATTTGACTGGAACGCAAGCGGTTTAACGACAATTTTAACTGCGGCGTTAAAAGAATCAATTCGCGGATTTGAAAATGATTTGGGTCTTTTTATTTGCGGAGGAAAAGGCAAAACTTCAAGAAAAACTCCTGAAGAAATTGCAAATTGGGGATACAAATTAAGCCTTCCTGACGGCCAAACAAACAAATTGATATACAATTCCAAGATGAGTGCGAAAGTCGATAGTTCGCTTGTACAGGACGGATACAGCCTTTATCATCACAGTTTTTTCTTTTCAAAAAACGGCGCATGGGCTGTTGTTCAACAAGGAATGAATTTGGAAAAACAAACTGCGCGCAGATACCATTGGTCGTCTGACAATTTAAAAGATTTGATAGAGGAGCCGCACAAAGGAATAATGACCACTCAGCTCACAAAAGAAAAGACACTCAACATGACGGCCAAGGAAAGCGATAAAAATAGAAATATGTCTGTTGAATTTGTGAACGGAAATTTCAATGCGTTAATGAAAGATATTCAAATTTTGCGAAGACATTCTTCATCTCTTTCCCAAATGATGAAAATGAAAATCGATGAAAATCAACTCACACTTTTAAATCTCGAAGATACGGAATTTACAACACACCCTGTCATTAATGAAAATTTTTCACAGAGCAAATATCTCGAAAAAATTCTTTGGTTGTTGTGCGACAGAAAACCGGAAAGTTACGAAACATTGCTCGGACAAAAAGGAGTAGGCGGAAAAACAATACGGGCATTGTCGCTTGTTTCGGAGGTTATTTACGGCGCAGAGGCTTCATACACGGACCCTGCAAGATACAGTTTTGCTCATGGAGGAAAAGATGCGACACCATATCCCGTTGATAAAAAAACATACGATCAAAGTATAGATATTTTGAAAAAAGCGGTTGAAAAATCTCACATAAGTATGACAGAAAAAAAGAGTGCAATTCAAAGATTATTTAATTCTAGGCAATAATTTTTTTGACTTCACTAGCAAGCAATCCATAACCTTTTCCGGATAAATGTAGTCCATCTGATGTAAATCCTTGTTTTGTAAAACCGGCGTTTTCAGGGTCGTTAATCATATTATATAAATCTACACAGGAAATTTTTTGCGGATTAGCTTGAGCCTGTGCGCGTATCCAATTATTAATTTCTGTGGTTTTTTGCATTATTTTTTCTTTGTGAACAAAACCTTTATATCCCAACATCGGAGGCAAAGTTACAAGAACTACATGTGCCGGAGGTTTTTTAGAAGTAAGAATTTCAACCATGTTTTTCAGTGCATCTATAATTTTTTGAGCAGAATTTACCGCTACATTATTAGCTCCACCGAGAATAACAGCAGAAGTTATTCTGTCTAATTTTCCGGACTTATATTGCTCCTGTAAATCACGACTCATGTTGGTAATAGATTTCCCACCTTTTACATATTTGCCATTATAAGAAGTGGGTATTTTTTTGCCGGCTATAGAAACTTTACCTCTATATCCACACGTGAGAGAATCTCCGATCAAAATAACTTGATCTGCGCTTGTTGGCTTTTCGTTCTCAACTGCAGGAGTCGCGACCTCGACAGACGATGGAGGGATGGCAACCTCCCTCTTTTCAACAGCACTTTCCGAAACAACACTTCCCAAAGAATTTCTTTGTTTTACGGTCAAACGATATTGATTTAATTCCTGCGGGAAACGGTTCACCAATGCGTTAAAAGTGATTGCACCTAGAATTCCATCTTGCCCATTTTTTTTATCAATTTTTGGAAATTCCAATTTTTCCTGCAATTTTAAAATAGAAGATGACAAAGAAGAATCTTTATCAGGTACATCGATTTCAAAAAGCTTACAAGCTTCAGCAATAAAATCCCGCACAGGAACAGAGATTAATTCTTTTGTTAATTTTTCCGTGATACTGTCTCGTCGTGCGGAGGTTGAAAGTATTTTTTCTTGATAATTATTCGCATTTTTTGATTTTTCGAAAGTCATAATAAAAAACATTATTTAATTCTTTTTGAAAATTCTTCAACAATTCTTTCTATGTCTTTCCCGCTTTGCGCCTGCATAAATTCCATTCTCATTTCTTTTGCGCCCTCAAATCCTTTCGTGTACCACGCCAAATGTTTTTTCAAAGTTTGAAAAGGCAAATAAGCTAATTTCTCAAAATATTTTACGTGTTTTTTTATAGCATTCAGCCTGTCTTTTAGTGAAGGATCTTTTCCTTTAAAAAACCACGGATTGCCATTTGTTGCCCTGCCTACGAGCACGCCGTCGCATCCATATTTTTTTATTTTCTCTTTTGCCTCCGCCATTGAAGAAATATCTCCATTCCCCAAAAAGAAAACATCATTCTTTTTACAAATCTTTGCGACCTTGCCCAAAACTTCCCAATTTGCTTCTCCGCTGTAAAGTTGTTTAAATGTTCGACCGTGCATTGTTAGAATTTTCACTCCAAAACCGATCAATGTTTTAGCCCACTCCTCTGCGGAAATCTCATTGTATCCAATTCTTGTTTTTACAGATAAAGGAATGATTTTCTTTTCGGGTTTTTTCAAAATCATTTTATTTTTTTTGCAAAAAGCAATGACGTCTTCATGCACTCCTGCACGTTCAAGACTTATTCCATTCGCAAAATCATTAATTCCTTTTTGCACACTTTTTATTATTTTTTTTGCAAGTTTTGGATTTTTTATTAATGCCGCTCCTGATCCTTTGCCGGCGATTTTGTTGACCGGACAGCCCATATTTATATCTATTCCGTCAAAACCTAGATAACAAATCAGCACCGCCGCTTTATAAAAAGAATCTATTTCTGTTCCGAAAAGTTGTGCAACGATAGGCCGTTCTTTTTTTGAATAAAAAAAACCATAGAGCATTTTAGTGGCCCCCCTAGCCAATCCTTCGACATTCACAAATTCAGTAAAAATTACAGAAGGCTTACTCGTAATGGCGGTAATATACCTAAAAGCTGGATCCGTAACCCCGTCCATCGGCGCAAGCCCTATCACGGGCTTTTTCAAATTGTCCCAAAATCCATTACTCATAGTCAGATTATATCACAGGAGAATAACAATAATAATGTTGATAGCTTAAGAAAAAGGTAAAAATGTATTTTTCGACGCATTGCGTTAAATTACAAAAAACTTAAATTATAATATAAAAGAAGCTTAAGGAGAAAAATACATTTTTACCTTTTTCCGCAACTCCTATATATTATTAGGTGAGGACGTTTACAATAATTTTTCTTACTCATTCCACATGAATAATTTAGACCAAAAAGCATTAAAATGGATGGAAAAATATCGTCGATACGCCGACTACATGGGCGCTGCAATGTTGTATCTGAAAGACAACTTTTTCCTTGAGAAAAAATTATCAGCAGATCACATAAAATCGCGTGTGTTAGGCCATTGGGGCACTGTGCCGGGACTGAATTTTATTTATGCAAATTTAAATTATCTCATTGCAAAACACAAATGTGAAATGATGTTTATCGCAGGTCCGGGACATGGAGCGCCAGCAGTTTTAGCAAACCTTTTCGCGGAAGAAACTTTGCATGATTTTTACAAAGAATTCCCTCGCGACAAGAAAGGAACAGAAAAATTAATACATGATTTTAGCTGGCCGCACAGCCGTTTTCCAAGTCATGTTACTCCTTCCGTTCCGGGTTCTATTCTTGAAGGAGGAGAATTGGGATACAGTCTTTCAACCGCTTTCGGAGCCGCTTTAGACAATCCGGATTTAATCGTTTCAGTAGTGGTTGGCGATGGAGAAGCGGAATCAGGGCCACTTGCTGCGGCTTGGCACGCAAATAAATTTTTAAATCCAAAAACTTCCGGAGCGGTTTTACCAATAGTTCACATCAACGGATACAAGATTTCAAATCCGACGATTTACGGAACAATGAGCAATCAGGAACTTAAAAAACTTTTTGCAGGATACGGATATGAACCAATAATTGTTGAAGAACCGAATGTGGAAATAAAAACGATTGAAGCGCTTGAGAAAGCCTACAATTCAATCAAAGAAATTCAAAGAAAAGCTCGCAAAGAAAATAAAATTCTAAAACCAATGTGGCCTGTAATTTTACTTCGCACGCCAAAAGGCTGGAATGGAATTCATAAATTCCACAACGAAATAATCGAAGGATCATTTCATTCTCATGGAATTCCAGTTGAAGATTTGAAGAAAGATCCATCTGCATTAAAAGCCGTGGAAGCATGGTTAAAAAGCTACAAAATAAAAGAATTGGTTGATGAAAAAGGCAGACTTAAAAAAGAAATTTTAGAGTTTATTCCGACGGGAAAATACAGAATGGGAAAAAATCTTCACACCGTAGGTGGCAATTTTTACAAAAAAATAAAACTTCCAAATCTTTCAAAGCATGAAGCAGTTTTCGCTAAGAGAGGCGAGAAAACAGCAAACAGCATGGTTAGTGCCGGAGGATTTTTACGCGATATTTACAAATTAAATAAAAATAATTTCAGACTTGTTTGTCCAGATGAACTGGAATCAAACAAACTTCACAAAATTTTCGAAGCGACATTGCGTGGGTACGTATGGCCAATAAAAGTAAATGATGAATTTATTTCACAGGAAGGACGTGTCACTGAAATGCTCAGCGAACACACGCTTCAGGGCATGATGCAGGGATATATTTTGACAGGACGCCACGGAATGTTTGTCACTTACGAAGCCTTCGCTCCAATCATTTGTAGCATGGTCGATCAATACGCAAAATTTTTACGACAATCATTAAATATAAAATGGAGAAAGCCTGTCCCCGCGGCGATTTACCTTCTATCAAGCCTCGGATGGCGACAGGACCACAACGGATTTTCTCATCAAAATCCAAGTTTCGTCAGCAATATAATTCATAAACACAGCGATTTTTCTCAAGTATATTATCCTTCAGATGCAAATTCTTTGATTGCCGCATTTGAAGAAACGATGTCGCGCCCCGACACAATTTCCGTAATAGTCGCAGGAAAACATGAAATGCCACAATGGTTGACGCTCAAAGAAGCAAGGGAGCAAGCCAAAAACGGAATCGGCACGTGGGAATGGGTTTCAGGCAAAGAAGCCACAAAAAATCCTGATGTAGTCCTCGCATCAGCCGGAGATTACATTACCGAAGAAGCGATTTATGCAGTAAAACTTTGCAAAGAATTAATGCCGGAACTTAAAATAAGATACGTAAATATTTCCGAATTAACATCTCTAAGTCTTGGCGATAACTGCAAAAGTAAAAAATGTGCAAACACAGAAAAAGGCTTGTGTCAGTACTTTACTTTAGACAAGCCGGTCGTGATAAGTTATCACGGATACATAAATGATATGGAACAATTACTTTGGCCATATGCATCTTCAAAAAGATTTGTGATTCGCGGATACGACGAAAAAGGATCGACAACAACTCCATTCGATTTGAAAATTTCAAACAAAGTCAGCCGTTTCCACTTGGCGATAGAATTGCTTGAACAAGGCGCAAAATCGAATAAAGAAGTCGCAAAAAAGAAAGACAAAATCATAAAAATGTTAAATAAAAAAATCGCAGATCATCAGAAGTATATTGTTGAAAATGGAGATGATCCTGCCGAAATAAAAAACCTAACCTTTTAAAAATATGACACTCAAAGAACAATTACATCAAGACCTGATGACTGCAATGAAATCAAAAGACGAAGTCGCACTTTCGGCTTTAAGACTGCTAAAAACGTCAATCATGAAATTTGAAACTGCAGGCGAACAGAAAACTGCAAACGACGAAGACGTAATCCAAATTGTCGGAAAAGAAATCAAACAGCGCAAAGATTCCATCGAACAATTTGAAAAAGGAAATCGTCCCGAACTTGCCGAAAAAGAAAAAGCGGAACTAAAAATCCTCGAAAAATATCTCCCTCCACAAATGAGCGAAGACGAAATCAAAGCGATCATAAAAGAAGGAATGGCTTCTTCAGGCGCCTCCTCCAAATCCGACATCGGCAAACTCATGGGCGCAATAATGCCAAAACTAAAAGGCAAAGCCGACGGTGGCTTGGTAAATAAATTGGTACAGGAAATGCTGGGGTGAGGTTTTTAGATTTCTGGCCTGAAGCTCTCGACATATTGCCATTTTTATAGAACATGGTATTATGCTAAACTATATATCTAGATTCACGAAAGATGGAGAGCAAAGAATCAGAATACTTAAAAAATTTAAGGGGTGAAGATGCAAGCATTTTGGAGCGTCTAAATGCGGAGATTCCCGCAATGGACGAACAGTGCCAAGTAAGTGTGCTCATCCCAGCTTTTTTAGAAGAGAAGCATGTTTTTGATGCAATTCGCGGATTTGCAAAACAGTTCAACGAAGAAGGAACAGCTCCGCTAAATCCTGCAAAGTGGGAAATAATTGTTCTTGTTAATACAGAAAAAGATGTAGAGAAAGACGATACATTGAAAGAAGCACTGAGAGCCCAGCAAACATTCTCAGGGATTAAGATTCACGTATTGGAATATGAATTTTCTCCGGGCGAAAGAACTATCGGTGCAGTACGAAAAATTCTGACAGATCTAGCCGTAATGCGTCACGAGACAAGGGCAAAAAAAGACAAAAATTTTTACATACAATCCACGGACGCAGACCTGATTCATGTAGACAATAGATTGGTCTCCAATCATATAAACATGATGGAGTCATATCCCAAACTCGATGCTATAGCAGGAATCACATTGATAGACCCAGAATTATTAGCTCAAATCGATGTATTACTTTTAAAAACGCTGGCAAAAGAGAGAACAAGAATTTTACTTCAAACACTGCCGCCAGAAACTTTTGGCTCAAACAAGCCGTACGGAAGAGTTCTTGCCGGAGGGAATGCTATGTTTAGATCCTCAACATATGCAGAAATCGGCGGATATAATCCATCCCTTAAAAGATCGGAGGATTTAGACATAAGCGTAAAAATTGAAAGTATTAGATCAGGTACTATTGAATTGGTTTCAGGAATAATAATATCTTCAGCAAGAAGGTTTGTGTCATCACTTTTTCAAGGGCAAATGTTACCAAGTTATCAAAATTTTGGCGAAGCAAATCATGAAAGGGAAATCAGGAAGTTAAGTCATGAACAAATAATGGAAGGGGTAAAAGAATGCCTTGTCTTAGATGAAAACAACATAAAAATAATTGAATTTTATCTGAATATTTTTATTGGTAATTTCTTAAAAAACATACCGGATAGTCAAAAAGCTCTCGAATTATTTAAGGGAATAATGAGCAAGCTTGGATTCAAAAACGGCGATTATGTAATAGCAAACGGGAAAATAACAATAAACAACATACAAAATATAAAAAGAGCTTTAGAAAAATACAAGAAGAGGGATAAATACGGAAAGTGGATTGCATCACAAAAAAGAATAGAGCAAAAGCTAATTAAATAATAAATGGTGGGCAGGGGGAGATTCGAACTCTCGTAGGCGTTAACCAGCAGATTTACAGTCTGCCCCATTTGACCGCTCTGGTACCTGCCCATATTTCAAAATCGTTGCGGTAGCAAGATTATATCCAAAAAGGCCTTATATGCAAACTTTATTTGTGAAATAAGCACTCTTGAGCTAGAATCAAGCAAAATAATTCACTTTTTACTATGGCAACAAAAATTTTCATAAAAGACTTTAAAGATCATGTCGGCGAAGAAATCCTAATCGAAGGATGGATGTTTAACAAGCGTGGAAGCGGAAAAATCTACTTCTTAGAACTTCGTGACGGCACGGATATTACTCAAGGAATTGTTGTAAAATCACAGGTTTCCGAGGAAATTTTCGCAAAAGCTGAATCCTTAACAATGGAATCTTCAGTAAAAGTTACAGGAGTTATTTCAAAACATCCAAAGCTTGAAAACACGTATGAACTTCAGGTAACAGACATCGATATTGTTCAATTGGTGAAAGAAGATTATCCGATTGCAAAAAAAGAACACGGCGTTGATTTCTTGCTTGAAAACAGGCATTTATGGCTTCGTTCTCCAAAGCAACGAGCCATCCAAAGAGTCAGAAACACAATAATAAATGCGATTTACGAGTATCTAAACAACAATAATTTCATAAAAATCGACTCCCCTATTTTGACTCCAAATGCGTGCGAAGGAACAACAGAACTTTTTGAAATGGAATATTTCGACGAAGGAAAGGCTTATTTGTCACAATCCGGACAGCTATACCTCGAAGCCGCAATTTTTTCTGTCGGAAGATGTTTCGACTTTGGCCCTGTTTTTAGAGCTGAAAAATCAAAAACTCGCAGACATTTAACAGAATTTTGGATGATGGACGCGGAAGCGGCTTTTGTTGAACACGAAGAAAATATGAAAATTCAGGAAGGACTTGTTTGTTTTGTAATCGAAAAAGTACTCGAAAAAAATCTTGAAGAATTGAAAACTTTGGAAAGAGATATTGAGCCACTTAAAAAAATAAAAGCTCCATTTTACAAAAAAACTCATTACGATGCAGTCGAAGAGTTGCGAGCAATGGGCTCTCAAATAAGCCACGAACAAGACCTTGGCGCGGAGGACGAAACGATTCTTACACAAAAATATGACAAACCGATTTTTATCGAAAAATATCCTGCGGAAGTAAAAGCATTTTACATGAAACGCGATCCAAACGACCCGACAGTTGCACTTTGTGCGGACATGCTCGCGCCGGAAGGATACGGAGAAGTCATTGGTGGAAGCCAACGTGAAGACGATTACGATGTACTTTTAGGCAGAATAAAAGAACACAAACTCCCTGTCGAAGCTTTTAATTGGTATTTGGATTTGCGCAAGTACGGCTCAGTCCCCCACAGCGGTTTTGGAATAGGCCTAGAACGTCTTACAGGCTGGATTTGTGGCATTCACCACATTCGTGAAACAATCCCATTCCCAAGAACAATAAACAGGATTTATCCGTAAATTCAGAAAAAACTAAGATAAACTACTCATCGCAGAAAAAATAATATCGCGAAATTCTTTACAAATTCTTCCCTCTTTTCCGTCGACACCTTTCTCAGCAATCTCATCAAAAAGTCCGACTTTATCATCAAAAGTAATATCGGCAAGACTTCCAAGATCATCGGCTTGTTCTTTTGGAAAAGCAATTCTCATAACATTATTTTGCCTTCCCAGTCTTAAAAAATTCGCAACATGAACTCCATTAAATCTTTCACACTTAATTCCTTGTCCAATTTCAAAAGGAGGCTGATATCCCTCAGAATCAATCGTTCCATCTATCAATGCTATTTTCACTCGTTCCTCCACGCTACTCAATGCTTCGCTCAATGTATCTGGAGCAATAACCTCCCATCCCTGAGGTAAAACCGGTCTCAAAACGTCAACAGCCAACTTTCGAAATCTGGCTTCGTCATCAATAACAAGAATTCTATTTGTTGGATCTTTAGAAGCTCTAATCATGATTTCAGTAAATTCCACCCAAGTATAAATAAAAAAAAGTCTATAGGCAACACAGTCTTAATTAAACGAATTTATGCCTTAGGCAAGCCCCACAAGTCACGCTTGACAAAAGAAAAAGAACTAGTCAAAATATGTAACTATAGAAAAATAAAATAACCATGGGAATAAGCATACTAAAATCCGGAAAAGCGGAGGCGATACAAGCGGCACATGAAATAATGGGCGACGGGACACTCGATTCTTGCCAAAGAGCGGTTAGAAATGGATGTAGGAATTGTTGCCAAAATGGAGCACTTTTATTCGAAGGCGAAACATTAAAAGTTGTGCCTAAAGGTGTATCCGTATTTAACGGAAGAGTCCTCGACTGTCTTGGCGAAAATGGGTGTAAATTTCAAAGCAAAGACAAGCCGTTATTATGTAAATTATCTCCGGTGATTTGCGCAGAAACAACAGAATTAGGAAAACGAACGGCAACGTTTTATTCGGGTAAGATATGCAGGGTAAAACTCACCTCCGATTTTTTGGAAAGAGTTTCGCGTGTAATTCCGACACTTTCTGGGGGTGGCGTCTGGGGGTGGAATGGCGCACCCTTAACAAAAGCAACCCCCGAAGAAATAAGAGCGATGTTTGAATTTATGAAAAGGTTTGGGTGAGTTTTTCAGGACGACACTCTTGTTACAAAGTCTTTCATTTCCATTTGAGCCTATTTAGGGAGAGATAAGCCGTGAAAATATTGTCAAATTATTAAATTTGGCTTAAACTACACTCCTTTTATAATTTTAATATGCCACAATCACCAGCAACACCGGACAATCACGGAGAAGAAAAAATACAAATCATCGATGGAGCTCCAACGATAACTTTAGGCGATGCATTAAGATTTTTAGAAAAAGTAAGGGCGGAATTTCCTCGATGGGATGGTCTTTATATTCCCTATGCATCAGTAGTAGAAGAAACTGCAAGACAGGCATATGCAGGGCAACGAAGAATAAGAATGGAAGCATTAGGCATAAATCCCGACCTAAAATTGTCAGAATTAAGTGATGAAGATAAAGGCCGTTTTATTCAAATGGCAATGACTCCCACAGAATATTATGATTTGCCATCACCATCAGTTGATTCATTATTTGAAAAATACAAGGAAGATGAAGTGATTAAAGCACAGATAGAATTGGCATTAAGAATTACTCGAGTAAAAGTGAAAGAAGCTCTACGAATAGTCTTTATACGAGCATTCGAACCGGATCTTTTTGGACTCGAAACAACAGAAGAAGTTGCGCATAAAAATGGCTTTAGAAGAATTTTTTCAGCGGCAATGCGTTCAATAGGAGTGGAATATAAGCCGATAGAAATAACCCTGATAGGACTTGATAAAGCACCAGATGGTGAACGTAGAGTTACTGTTGAGAAAATTATTTCTCCAATGACGGAACCGGAATCGCCACAGAAATTTATGGATCTGATGAGCTTAAAGGGAGAACCTCCAACAACAGAAAACGAACAAAAACTTCTTGCGTAATTTCAAACAGACAGCCTTTCTCACTCTTTTTACAAAGTCTTCCATTTCCCTTTGAGCATAGAGAAAGGGCGTATAGATGAAGTGTTTATGAAAGAGTTGAAAGATAATGAGTCCAAGAATTACAGAATGTATATGGTTTCTTCGGAATTACCTTTTGATAATTTGTTACACGTCGTTCATCTTTTGTCCCTTTCTTGTAAACGACCATCGGGCTGAACCCTTCATAATAAACCAGTGTGAAATCTGTTGGGTCAAGGCCAAACTCAGCAAGTTTAGCTACAACATCCGGTTGGTCGGGAAATTCCATACTGAGGAGGTCTTGTACTGTCGGTACAGATAATTCTCTAATTTTATCTGATGTACTCATTTTAAGTAGTCAAGAAAGAGAAGGTAATTATATTGATAAATTACCTATGTAAAAACTATACAACAAAAAAGCATTTGCGTCAATGGACAGTCACGTCACGCTTTTTACAAAGTTTTACAATTGTCGTATAAAAACAAAAGATGTTACAATGACAACGTTAACGACATTTTAAACAATGACAAAAGACGTAAAACTACATATCGATTCAATAAATCAAAATCTTGAAATCCTTCAGGGACAATTTAAAGTAAATAAAATAGCAATTTTTGGATCAACGGCACGTGGAAGTAATAGAAAAGATAGCGATATCGACATAATGGTCGAACTCTCCGAATCTATAAGCTTTTTTGAATTTATAAAATTAGAAAACTATTTGTCTGAATTGCTTGGCAAAAAAGTAGATTTAACAACCAAAAAAGCGCTTAAACCTACAATAAAAAAGGAAGTACTTAAAGAAGCGATTTATGCCTAAAAGAGATCTTTTGTTGTACATCAATGATATTTACGATTCGTGTAATAAAATCCTGAAATATACAAAAGGATATGATTTAGCGAAATTTGAAAAAGATGAGAAAACAATGGATGCAATAATTCGAAATCTTGAAATAATTGGAGAAGCGGCAAAAGCTATGCCGACAGAGTTTAGAAAAATCCACAAAAACATCCCATGGAAAGAAATCGCAGGGATGAGAGACAAAATCACTCATGAATATTTTGGAGTTGACGATAATATCCTTTGGACAACCGTCCAAAACGACGTTCCAGCTTTAAAAAAAGAAATCTCAAAAATTAAAAAAGATTTCAAAACGCAACCACTCTTCTAAAAGATGGATGGTATCTATCAACTCAAATGGAGCCACCTGTCGGATTTGAACCGACGACCCACAGTTTACAAAACTGTAGCTCTACCGCTGAGCTAAGGTGGCTCATGCTGTTTAAAGCAGGCGAATTTTATTTTAATCCGCCACAAATGTCAATTTATTTTAAAATATAAAAATGGTATCCTCTTGTCATGGCAAACGAAAATTTACAAACAAAGTTTACGCAAACATTCCCAGAAGGGCTCATCGATGAACCTTTGGCAAAATATTGCACATTAAAAGTTGGCGGACCGGCGGACTTTTTCTGCAAAGCGAAAGATATTGAAACTCTAAAAAACCTTATCTCTTTCGCAAAAGAAAACTCACTCCCCTATTTTTTATTAAGCGGAGGAAGCAATGTTTTATTTGATGATAAAGGTTTTCGCGGACTCACCATAAAAATTGATTTAAAAAACATCGAAATAAAAGATGAAGAAATAACAGCTGATGCAGGAGTAATAGTTGCACTTATGATGAATAAGGCTCTAGCAAGCGGACTTACAGGATTTGAAAAATGGTTGGGACTTCCGGGAACAGTTGGCGGAGCTGTCAGAGGAAATGCCGGATGCAACGGACTTGAAACAAAAGATATTTTGGTAAAAGCGACTTTATTAAATCCTGAAACCGGAGAAATTCATGAAGAAAAAACTGAATATTTTGGTTTCGATTATCGCGACAGCAAGATAAAACACTCAAATGAAATTATTCTAAATGCGACATTCCGCCTAAAAAAAGGCGCTCCGGAAAAAATCGAAAATCCAAGAGTTTTCACTCAACCAAAAGGCCTGTCTGCAGGTTCATTTTTCAAAAATCCATCACCTGAAAATCCCGCAGGCGCATTGATAGATAAAGCGGGCTTAAAAGGGACTCGTATAGGAAACGCACAAATCTCAGATGTGCACGGAAACTTCATCATAAACCTCGGCGGCGCAACTTCAAAAGACATCAAAGACCTAGTTTCCCTGGCCAAAACCACCGTCAAAGAAAAATTCAACATCAATCTAGAAGAAGAAGTGAAAATTGTGGGAGAGAAATAGTTGTGAGAGATGAATTGTATACATTTATGAATAATAGATTGTCATGCTTTTTGACCGAAAATTTTTTGTAATATATTTGTGAAAGGAGATAGTTTGAATTTTTACGACTTGCTAAACCTAAAACTCATGCATGCATGAGTTTTATTTGCGAGCCCGTACATGTTAGGGCGAAGCAAAGAGTTTAGCGGAGTGAAAATTCAAACTATCTCTTTCACAATCTTGCAAAATTTTTCTCCCTTTGCTAAAATCAAAAAGTAAAAATATTTAACTCATACCTCACATGAAATCAAAGACGCAAATCCTTAAGCAGGCCTTAATTGTAATCGGTCTTATGACAGGTGCGCTTATTCTTGTTCAATTTGTACCTTCAGTATTGGCAGGTGGATTTCTAAGCGACAAAGACAATCCTCAGTTAATATCTGACGCTACACAAGGAACAGGAGACGTTAGAGTATTAGCAATGGACATCGTAAATTACTTCTTAGGATTCTTAGGCTTTTTGGCCGTTTTGATGGTTATCTATGGAGGTATTCTTTATGTAACAGCCGCAGGTAACGAAGAAAACGCTAAAAAAGCAAAGACAATCATTATGTACGCCGCAATTGGTATCATAATCATTCTATTATCATACGCTATCGTTAACACAATTCTCCAAGCCGCTACAACAACAGTTTCAACAGGAGTACAATAAAGAGACATTAAAAAAAGTTGACCGCTTAAACCCTTCCGAGTGAAAACTTCGAAGGGTTTTTGCTTTAATGAAAATTACGCGGCCATCTCTTCAATTGGAATTTTTTGCAAATTTTCTTCTTTTTTCGCTTCTTTACTGTCTTTAACGATTATTTTGTATGGTTTAACCTCAACAATGCTTTTTGCAGGAATTATCAAAGAATTATATCTGAAAAGTCCCAAAATATCCTTTGCCACAAAGATTTTATTCAAATCATAAGTTTTTGCATCAATTGAAAAATCAAAAACTTTTCCCAAATATTCCTCCGACTTTGTAAAAACTTTAGCACCATAAATAGGCCTGTTTGACTTTAAAATTTCATTTGCCTTAAGAATTTCGGAAGCCTCAACTACATTATCGGCATTATTTATTTTCATCACCTGTTTCAAGAAAATTACATCCATTGGAGAAACGACCAGCTTTTTATTTTGATTTAAGACAAAGGCGACAAGAGATCCGGCATCAGGATCCATAATCAAATCTTTTACCACCGCAACAGGCCTTGGAGAGTCCTCCTCAAAGACTAAAGTGCCCACAATATTGCTGTAAAACATCTCCATATGAAAAATTGACTTAACAATAACGAGATTATTGTATAGAATCCAACAGTCAAAAACAAATTACTTTACTTCGGGGTGTAGCTCAGTTGGCTAGAGCGCCTGGTTTGGGACCAGGAAGTCGTAGGTTCAAGTCCTGTCACCCCGACCATTTCAAATTCAGTATTTAAAATCAGATCCGGCCAATTTTTCCAAAACGTCAGATTGTATGCCTACGTCCAAAAGTTTTTGTGCATTTTTCCTCATATCTTTGGGTTCCTCAAAAAACATACCAGCATTAAAACGATATGCTCCTCTATATTTTGTAAGAGCAATAATTTTTATTTTTTGATTTTTAAGATTTTCTTTTGCTATCGGAACAATATTTTTTTCAAATGAATATTTGCTTCCCTTATAAACGCCTGTAAAGCTTACCAAAGGGGTTTTTGTGAGCTTATTCTTCGCCAGAAAAATATAAGCAAACGCGGCGGTCATCCTAAAATTAGGATCAATAAAATAAAATTTTCCGTCTTCGCGAACAAGTACGTCCACTCCCCCGACTCCATACCATCCCCATCTTCTAATTTCAGGCAAAATAGTCTTTTCCAAGAGTTTATAAATCTTTTTCAAACTCTTGATTTTTCTCTTTGTATCAATAATCCCACCGAGATAATCACCTTGTTCAGAAGTAAGTTGTTCATTAAATCCGATAATTTTAATAGGTTTTTCTGGATCATAAGGCACTCCAAATTGAATTCCAAGATTATGAGCCGCAGTAATAAATTCCTCTATCAATATTGATCCTTTAATACGTTTGAATTTTTTCTGAGCAAATTTAAAAGATTCAATATCTTTACAAATCACAACCCCATCTCCGGAGCTTGAAGAAGACACTTTTACGACACATGGAAAAGGAATAACGCCTTTGTAAGAGAATAATCTTTTACCATTTGCAAAACGTTTATATCTTGCCGGTAAATGTGCTTTTGGGACATATAAAGACTGAGTGATTTTATCATTAAGTTTATTGGAAAGTTTAGGACTTATTTGATACATGTCAAACAAGCGTTTATTCAAATATGGCTATGTCATAAGCAAATGTCCCTGATGATTGAAAGTGCTCAAAGCAATTTTAACCAATTTGTTTCTTTTTGAATTTTTCACTCCGGCCGTTATTTTTTCCGGCAAAGAAATTATTTGATCGCGATCAACGGTTTTTGCATTAATTTTTTCAGTGAATAATCTCCATGTTTCTCTTTTCAATGTTGATGAAAAAGTTATAACTTTTATTTTATCTCCTGCACAAATAAGGGGCCTTGCGGCGACCAATTCCTCCTCCCAAGAAGTGACATGATTATAAAATTTGGAATCTTCTCCTGCAGGAAAAGAATAAAAATAAACAGTATCTTTAGGTAAAAATTCAGACAAAGAAAACTTCAATTTTCCTTTCGGCTTTTTTCTCGGTTTTTTATCTTTTACAACGGGCATAGAACATGAGGATAAAAACAATCTACTTAAAGAAAATAATACCCTAAATACAGCTTTTAGTAAACTCCAGAATTTTGCTCATGTCTTGACCGGCGATTTCATCAGCGATCAATGAAAGTCCACGATTTCTCAAAGCCTCAAGCAAAGTCTTCTCGCAAGGATTTTTTCTAAAAGATTCATATGCGGGATCTTTTTGAATTAGTTCTTGATAAGGTTTTTTACTAAAGTTCTTCTTTAGCTCTCTGGCAAGCGCTTTTTGGTAAGGCACTGCAAGTTTTTCAATCAAAACTTTTTCAATTTTTTTTCGGACTTCGGGCTTGAGAAAATCGGATAATGTATATCCATGCTCGGCAATTTCACTTGCAATTATTCTGACAGTATCCTCATACAAAATCGCGTCAGGATTTTCAGAAATAGATTCAAGAGCATCAACATTTTCGCCAATCATAGCCCTTCCGGCAAACTCAGAAATTCCAACCTCAATAAAACTTCCGGGATCATAAACTCCATTTTGAACCTCCAAAATTTTCCACAAACTTCCGGCCATCGCCTCGAGATATCTTTTTTCAGAAGCACCATCCCCTGCGAAAATATGTACCTCTCGCGCATTGTTAGCAACAAGTTCGTCAACGACAGGCTTATAGGTATTAGAAGGCTCAGAAGCGGCTGTATCGCTCAACCCCAACCCAAATAAATCCCCGTACAGGGCACGAGTTCTAAGCATTCCAATCGTCCCGATTACTGAGGAGGCAACAGAAAAATGTGTATCCACAAAAGGATTCCCTTTTTTAGTTGAAGGTTTTCCTTTCTCCGTTGAAGGTTTTCGCCCTGCATAAGCCACTTTTGGGACTTCATCAAATTCAATTCCGTTTTCTCCAAAAAACAACATAACTTCGTTTCTTAAAGTCGCACCTTTTAATTCGTAAAGAATTTGCCCGGGTTTTGTCGTTGGCGCAGGGACAACACTCTCACCTGTCGGTTGAGTATTATCTATATCTAATTGTTGAGTTCCTTTATCAAGCATTTTTTTCTACAAAACTTGTAAAACCAAGGTTTTTAAATATCTTCCTTCCGGAAAAGATAATTTATCGGTGTGATCTGTTGCTTGGCTTATTGTAGAAAGAACTCGAACGTCTTTTTTCGCGCCTCCTGCCGCGATTTTTAGCGTATTCCTGAAATCGTCCAATGAAACTCTTCCGGAGCAAGAACTCGAAAATAAAATTCCATCTTTTTTAAGCAAAGCCAAACATTTTCGATTTAAATCCATGTAAGCCTTAAGAGCTTTCTGCACATTTCCGCCGGATTTTGCAAAAGCGGGCGGATCACAAACAATGATGTCAAAATCTCCGTTTTTTATTTTTTCAGTGGAAAGAAAGTCAAAAACATCAGCGGTCACAATTTCTCCCGCATCAATTTTATTTAATTCAAAATTCTTTTTTGTGTATTCGGTTGCTGTTTTTGAAATATCAACGGACGTAACTTTTATAGCTCCGCCTTTGGCTGCATAAAGGCTAAAAGCGCCTGTATAACAAAACAAATTAAGCACTTTTTTATTTTTCGAAAGTTCAAAAAGTTTTTTTCTCGCATCTCTTTGATCAAGAAAAAATCCGGTTTTTTGTCCGCCGATTACATCAACATAAAATTTTATTCCATTCTCTTCAAAAATAATTTCATTATCAGTTTTTCCAAAATGTATAACGGCTCCAAGCACTTTTAGCCCTTCCTGCCTGCGTATTTCGACATCAGACCTTTCCACAATCGCTGAAGGTTTAAACGCATTTTTCAACGCTGAAATAATTTCTTCTCTGAAATTATCCATTCCGGCGGTATGAATTTGGAAAACAAAAACATTATCATATTTGTCTACAATAAGCCCCGGAAGGCCGTCTGAATCGGCATAACAAAGTCTATATCCATTTGTATTTTCAGGAATAATTTTTTTCTTAAGTTCATCAAGTTCGCGAAATCTTTTCTCAAAAAAATCACTGTCAAAAGCCTCTCCCCTATTTCTGGACAAAATTCTCACGCTGATAGAGCCATTTGGGTTGAAACATCCGGTTCCGACATATTCGCCGCCGTCAGAAAAAACCTCCACAATTTCGCCGATATTTTTAGCCTCGCACTTCGAAATGCCATTGGAAAATATCCAAGGATGCCCTGAAACAACAGGCATATCCTTCTTTGGTTTTAAAATTATTTTAGGCAAATCAGACATATTATGCTTTCTTTACAGCTTTTATTATTTGATTTATCCAAATGCCATCTTCGTACACAAGTTCATCGCTCTCTATTTCGAAAAAAGAAGCTTCAAGAGCCTCGATCACATGTTTTGGCATATGGTAAAAGGAATCTATGATAACTTCATCATTATAAATTTTCAATTTTGGTGGTTTTCTTTGATTAATATTACTCAAAATAAAAACACCGCCATTTTTAAGAACTCTGTAAGCTTCATCAAAAGTTTTTCTTAAATCTCCAAGATGAACTATCAAAAAAAGACCCGTAACAACATCAAAAGACTCATCTTCAAATGGTAGTTTTTCGCTGTCTGCAAGGACAAATTCAGTATTTTTAAATTTTTTCTTTGCTATTTCAAGCATTTTTTTAGAAACATCGACTCCGCAAACTTCGGCGGCCTTAAAATCATACAAATGTTTAATTCCCCTGCCAGTTCCACATCCCAAATCCAAAACTTTTTTGCCCTCAACACACCTAAGAGCCAAATTCAAAGCATTTCCCTCCAGGCTATCCAAAAATGACAAAGTTTTGTCATAGTGGCTTGCCCACAAATCGTATCCTTCAGCGGAAGAATAAATCTTATTTATTTTTTTACCTTTATAAGTCATACTGGCATTATAGCATATAACTTCAATAATATGGGAGTAGGAGGCAAAAAACCGGTGATGAAAGAAATAGATGAAACAAGGGCGGCCGGTAGAGACGACGCCTTTGAAGCAATTGTGCAAAAAATAACAGACGCCGGAGGTGAGATTACCGAAGACGAAACACATCCATTGTACATAGATATTGGCATGCAGGAGTTCGAAACCGGAACTGAACGAAAAATAAAATTCAACATGCACAAAATGGATTTTGAGCTTACGAGAAGAAAAGAAACCTCACGTCTTCAAGGCATGGGCAATCAAAAATATTTGGAAGATAACCCTTCTCCAAAAATCACACTGAACCTAAGAAGAAAATCAGAACTCTCAAGCGAATGGCAAAGCGTTGATTTGGATGCATTGATGTAAGGCTTATTCAAGCACTTTTTTCGCCCACTTCTCCATTTGTTTTTCTTCTTTGTCGTCATTGTGGTCAAACCCTATGACATGAAGAAGTCCGTGTACAAATAAAATTCCAAGCTCTTTTTGAAGAGAATGATGATGTTCTTCTGCCTGTCTTTTTGCGGTATCCAAAGAAATAAAAATATCCCCGACCACAACTTCACTTCCGCCATATACGGCAGAACGATCTTCCATATATTCAAAAGAAATTACATCCGTTGGCTTATCAACGTTACGATATTCTTTATTTATTTTATGAATTTTTTTGTCATCAACAATTATCAAAGAAATTTTTCCGTTTTTCTTTTTAAGAATTTCGGATATTTTCTTTGAAAGAACTTTTGTAAAACGTTCAAATAACGGCTTAAACACGCTATCCCCCACTTTCTGATTAGTCTCGTTTGTGAAATCAAATTTTAGTGACATTTTATTTTTTATTAAGCCATAATTCATCAAAAGTTTGCCATTCTTCATCTGAAATTTCCCAATACGGATATATCGATATTCCGGCAAAACTATCAAGATTACTTCTCAAATTATCCAGTCCCATAATAACACCAAGTATCCCGTTTTTAACATTCTCAACACTTGGATCAAAACCCAAGTGTCCTTTTTCATACGCGGGAATTCCAAAAAATATTTTCTTGTTTTCAAAAAGAGAAGTTATTCTGGTGACCTCCTCTGAGACAAATTTTTTATAAAACCACTGTGAATTAAGTTTGGTGTCATAGAGCATAACAACTATTTGATCGGCATATTTTGCAACATTTTTATAATTCACTTCCGAATTAACATTATTAAATTTAAAAATCTTATCTGTATACCACAAAAAAGAATTAGGAATTATATCCGGCAAAGCAACCGACAAAACTTTTTCTTGAGACATATTTTCACGACATTCTTTAAGTAAATTTATAAAATCTTTGTCGTCGTCAGACACAGGTTCTATGTCAAAATGAATGCCGTCAAAGCCGATAAACTCGCCAAAAATTCGACATTGATTAGCCGTATTTTTTAGGATGTTTTCGTCGCTCAAATCTAATTTTCCACGCACTTGTCCAAGCCATGCCTGATATTTAATATCTTTATTTATTCTCTTCGCCTGCCTCAAAAAATAAGAAGAATAAATATATGATTTTTGTTCTATTTTCCCATTTTCAAGGATAGGTCCGACGTGCAAAAAAACATTGGAAATTCCATGCTTTTGTAAATTCTCAACGAATTCCTTTATCTGATCAAAAGTCTTTCTCTCGCCTATCCATTCATGTCCGGCCCAGACCGCATTATCATTTTTATTATATTCGAATTTTTGCCAAAACCGTGGAACACCGACAAAATAAAAAATTCCCAAAAACAGCGATAAAATAATCACAACAAAAATACTCCCTGAAAAAAAGCTAATTTTTTTCATTCAATTTTTTTAAAACTTCATACGCAACCACTCCAAAACATGTTTCAACATTCAACGAATTTGCACGTCCAAGCATTGGCACTTTTACGGCCATATCAACGAGTTCCATCGCCTCGTCCGATATTCCTTCCACTTCGTGTCCGAAAACAAGGCAGAGCGGAAATTTGAAGGTCGCTTTGTCATATTGAACACTTTCATGTGCAATCTCTACGGCGCATATTGTATAGCCGGCTTTCTTTAGTTTTTTAATAGCATCCACAGCGGACTCACAGTATTCCCATGGAACAATCTCCTCTGCACCAAGCGCGGTTTTCGAAATTTCTTTTCTCGGAGGTTGTCCTGTAATTCCGCACAGATAAAGTTTTTCAATCATCACGGCATCCGATGTTCTAAAAATAGCCCCGACATTATAGAGACTCCTAACGTTATCAAGCACCGCGACAAAAGGATTTCTTTTGGCGGTTTTTGTATCTTCAACGGAAGGTTTTATTTGAAGGATTTCTTCGTGCGTTAATTTCTTCATCTTACTTGTTTATGAAAGAAAATGTTCTGACAATCATATCATCGAGTTCTTTCATAGTTATAGGCTCATCCGGCCTGAAATATTCATATTTATCGACGATACCATTCTCAACCGCAAAATTTACATAACGCGGATACCACCACATATAGCCTATTTTTGGGTTAATATCAACAAAATATGAAGGTTGATTAGCCAATTTGTCATTACCGCCAAGTTCTTTTGCAAGTTCAAATTTATATTTAGGATTTACGAGCTCTGTTGCGCCAAGAATAACTTTAAGCGCATCTACTCGAGAAATAGTTTCCTCAGGCCTGAAAGGGCTGTCCTGTTCATCCAAATAACCATTTATCGCCCCAAGCATTGTCGCAATATTTATTTCTTCATAATATTGATTATCCGTTCCTACGTCAGGATAAAGAACAAGTTCCGGCTCAAGAGTTATGCCGTCAAAAGAAGACATCGCAATAAAATTGAAAAGACAAAATTCCTTATAATCCAAACATTTTTGGATGCTGTCCGCTTCTTTATTTCTCAAATCAAATCTGTCCACAACCATTTTTATAAATTCACCTCTTGATACAGCCCTTTCATTATCAAGCTGTGAAGCAGGTTTTTTTTCTCCAAAACCTTCTCCTTTCCCAAAGAAAAGAAAAGCCTTGCCGGCATTTATCCTATTTGGAAAGTCAGAATATCTGGAACCAATCAGCAAGTCGTTTTTCAAATCTCCGTTAAAATCCAAAACATCCAAACTGAATCCAAACCAATCATCGGAATTCTCTCCGTGTATGACAGAAGAAAATTCAGTTTTTCTCATGCTATAGCGGGATTTATTCTCATCAATATTTACTATATATACATTCCCCTCTTTCATGCTCACAGGATCACCTATTCCGGGAGCACCGACAATCACCTCGCTTTTTCCATCATTATCCACATCTTCGAGCAAAACTTTCGAGCCAAGCAATATTCCGTTTATTGGGTTCTCTATAACAAAATCAGGCGAAAAAGCCCTGATTGTTTTTCTGGAAAAATCTTCTCTTCCGTAATATATCACCACGCGACTTTTGCTTCTGGGCCCTTCATAAGGGAAAGCCGATATCGCAAAATCCGCTTTCCCGTCAGCATTAATATCCCCCGTCGCAATTGAAAATCCGAACCATTCATTATCAAAAACACCATTAACAACGTTTGTTGGCTTATTAACAATGCTATCGAATTTTTTATTTTCATAAAGATATACACGTCCAGTTTTATCCATATTCTGCATTCCGGAAAAATAAGCGCCTATAAGCAAATCAATTCTTTTATCGCCGTTAATATCCCCTACCGCCAAAGAAGCCCCAAATCTCTCGTTTTTTGCTTGTCCATGGAAAATAACATCGGCATTTGATGAAATTGGAGGATAAAAATAAATTCCGGAAGATTTTCCATAAAATACATAGACATTACCACTTCCTTCTTTAGATGGAGAGTTGGAAAAAGGTGCTGAGATAATAAGGTCATCAATTTTATCGGAATTTAAATCGGCACTTTCCATAGACATACCAAAAGCATCGCCGTCATCTACGCCATAAATCGCAAAACCAGGCGACGCATAAGCCAAATCCAAGTTTTTTTCTCTCCAATTATTTTTACCATATATAACGTATATTTGTCCGGGATGACTATCGCTTTCGTATGAATAAAAAGAACCAGCGTCATAAGCTCCGATAGCCAAATCATCCGTTCCGTCTCCATTGAAATCCCCTGCTACAAGGGATGTTCCAAGCTGATCTCCGGAAGTTTTCCCTGTAACAATGATATCAGCGGTAAAATTTGAAAGATTAGACTCGTCTATCGAAAAACCACTCCTTCCGAAATATACAAAAACCTGTCCGTTCCAATCCCTGCCATCGACGGAAGCAAAAGGAGAGGCGATAGCGATATCTTGAATGCCGTCTTTATTAAAATCACCGCTTTTAGTGTCCGCGCCAAATTGTCCACCAGGATAAATACCCTCAAATTCGAGCTTAGAGACGTCCAAAGAAGAAAACAGTTCATAGACATAAGGTTCCTGAAAATCTTCAGCCAATACGCTAAAATTTGAAGACATTATTAAACATGTCAGTGTGGCTCCGGACAAAAATGTCTTCAAGAGGCTCATAGATAATAAGGAATAGGATGAGAACACGCTAATTATAGATGTCATCATGTGGACAATCAACTAGACACATGTAGACAAATAGAATAAAATCATGCCGAAAGATGTCTACATCTTGTCTATAGACATTAAACATACAATAGACATGCAAACAGACAATACGTTGTCTACATATAGTTTGGACAGAAAAACCGCAAGTCGCCTATTAAAAGTGTCAATAAGAACACTAGACAGATACATAAAGGCCAAAAAATTGTCTAGTCGTGTCGACAGTGGTCATATTTGGCTTAATAAAGAGGAAGTTCGCAAGTTTAAGAGTGGACGCCTGTCTACAGTTATAGTAGACGATGTCGACATGTCTACACCTAGGATGTCTATAGACATGACTATGGGCACGTCTATAGACAATGTAGACAAGGTCGAGGTGATTGAGGCTAAGGATAAACAAAAAGTACCAAAAGAAGAAAATGAGATCTATAAAAAATTATATTTTGACGTGAAAGAGGAGCTAAATATGAAGCAGGAAAGGCTTGAAATGGCGAATTACAGAGTGGGACAGCTTGAATCTCAGCTCAGGAGCAGTATTCCAATGCTCGAATTCCACAGGGACAAGTATCAAGCCGACAAAGAAAAACAGGAGTTGAAAGATAAGATTGAAATCAAAGAAAAAGAGGTAAAAGAGGTGTTTTCAAGAGTAAAAATAGAAAGATTTAACAAGCGAATTCTCTTAATAATTCTTCTTTTTACTCTTGCACTGCAACCGTTTTGGCTTTTTTTATATTACAGATAAGGCTTATTTCATTTCAAGCACGTCTTTCTGTTCAAGCGTTATGGAAATGCCTCCGAAAGTCGCCTTTATTCTATCAAAAATGCCTCCTGAAGCGTTCAAAGCATTTTTCAGTGTGATTGCCTCACCTATTCCATTAAAAACATAAGGAGGGCTTAAAATTGTCCCATCAAGATAAATTTGTCCTTTTGGCAGAGTATCGAAGCCGGAAGACTCGTTTGTTATGCGTATTCCGTTTATGCTCACGGCTTGTGCTCCTGCGTGAAAAAGCTCATTTATAAGATCAACCATCCATGGGGAAGTGATTTTTCCGCCTATGGAAATAGAAATTCCCGGCCCGTAAACAGCATAATCTCCGGAAAGTTTATTATATTTATCTATTTCATCCTGAATAGTCTTCACGGCCAAATCCTGATCGGAAAGTCTCGAAAGGGTCTTCTCAAGCTCATTTAACTCATCTCTTAGGTTCTGATTTTCCTCTTTCAGAACCTTTATTTCTTTGAAGACATCGCTCTTAGAATCCCTAAGAATAATATCATTGACCACGTTAAAAGATCTGCCTTCAATTATTATCAAACTGCCAAGCAGAATTGCGATTATCAAAATGTATATTTTTCTTTGATTCATGGGCTATTTTACGATATTTAGGTTATTTGCCTGTAAATCTCCATTGTAAATCGGTATAGAGAGAAATGCCTTTGGCTCAGCCTTAAAACGAACCTCTCCTTTCTTCGATCTTTTATAAATTGACGGAAGCAGAGCTTCGTTTAAAATTCTCTGCATTATAGCCCCGCTGTCGCCGACCGCATTTATTGTGAAAGGCGGAGAAATATAACTGTTGTTTATTAAAATGCTGGTTCCTATAGAAGAAATAGGGGATTGAGCTGTAATTCTTTGATTGTTTATTGAAACAGCTTCGGCCTTTGCGGCATTTAGCATGTTCACAAGATCGCGAAGATCGGAAGCCTGAACGAGCAAATTATCTGATACGTTAGCCCCTTCTCTGGAAGCGACGGGACTGTCGTCTATCACGATTTCTATTCCTTCACCCTCAACAACACTAAGCCCTATTTTTCTTTTTAATTTATCAAGAATATCTATGTTTACATCTTTGGTTTTATCCTCAATCAAGATTTGAGCCTTTTCTATCTCATTACGCAAAAACACGATTCTGCTCTGCAAATAAGCCTGTTCATCCAAGAAACTTTTCAGTAAATCTTTTCTTGCATCGATTTCGTCCACAAGAAAATTGCCACCCTTTGGAACCTCTGTTCTAAACTGCCAAGTAAGAAAAAGCCCGAGAACAAGCCCTGTTAGAAGGAATGAAACGGCGAATTTTTTATTATTATCATTAAGCATTAATGCAATAATATTATAACTGGCTCTGCAAAGCAATTTTTGATAAAATCGGACCAATGATTGCACTATTTGACTCAGGATACGGCGGGCTCACAGTTCTAAAGCCAATACTCAAGCTTTTACCTGAGTACGATTATCTGTATTTAGGGGACAGCGGCAGAGCTCCTTATGGGAACCACAGCAAAGAAAACATAACAATGTTCTCACAGCAGGCGGTTGAATATTTATTTAATAGGGGAGTGAAACTCATTATTTTCGCTTGCAACACAGCTTCAAGCACGGCTCTTCGTCATGTTCAGGAAAAATATTTGAAAGGAAAAGATGAAAAAGATAGAAAAATCCTTGGAGTATTGATTCCTGCGGCACAAAAAGCCATCGAAATAACAAAAAACAAGCGTGTCGGCGTGGTCGGAACGAAGGCTACGATAAGCTCAAAAGTATATGAAACCGAGATCAATAAGCTAGATAAAGATATAAAAGTTTATGGCAAAGCCTGTCCGTTGCTCGTTCCCTTGATAGAGGAAGGTTGGCAAAAGAAACCGGAGGCTAATTCAATTCTAAGAAAATATCTTCGAGATATAAAAAATCACAATGTCGATACTCTAATTCTTGGATGCACCCACTACCCCTTGATGATCAAAAATTTCAAAAGAATTTTGGGCAAAAAAATCCGAATAATCGAATCGGGAGAAGTGACAGCACAAAGCCTCAAAACCTATCTGCAAAGACATCCTGAAATAGAGAAAAAACTTTCAAAAAAAGGCAAAAGGGAATTCCTCACAACAGATGATCCAACGCGATTCAAAGACTTCACCGAAAAATACCTCGGCATGAAAATCAAAATGCCGGAGAAAATAAATCTAGGGTGAAATCTACTCCCACTCGATAGTAGCAGGTGGTTTATTTGTAATATCGTAAAATATTCCATAAACGCCATCGACTTTCGCAAGCCTTGAAGTTAGCTCTGCAAGCTTTTCAAAATCCATTCGATAGAAGTTTGCAGTCATAGCCTCTTGGCTGTTTACTGGCCTAAGGACTATGCATTCCTCGGGTCGACTATCCAAAGATAGGGGAATAAGTACAGTCGGAAACTGCCATATGTCATTCAAGATATTGGCTTCTACAAGATAATCCATGACAATCTTGTCCGCCTTTTGGGTAGTCAAAATTCTGTCAGAAGTGAGGTATTTATTGTGAACCCCAATAGAGCCAATTTCACTAGGCTGTAAGCACAAAAGCACCCTATTTATATCGTTGAATTGATTAGTCAACTGAGTAGTCAAAGTGGATAGGCTATCCCAGTCCAAAGGCTTCCCTGTGAGCAAAAGCGGATGCCTGTAAGTTCTCTCATCTCCCTGAACACCGACGCTCTTTATTGGAAGAATGTGTCCTTTAAGCCCTTTATCGGCCAAAAACTCATTTATCTTAATTTCTGTATTTTTAAGTTCTTCCGGATAATCCGCCTCTTTCGCACAAAGTATTCTTACAGCCAACCCCGGACCTGGGAATGGATGTCTAAAAACAAGTTCTTTCTTGATTCCAAGTTTTTCTCCCACCAATCTGACTTCATCTTTATAAAGTTGAGAAATCGGTTCAATCACTTTGCCGGCCTCTATTAGTTTTTGAATTTTCTCGACTCGATTGTGGTGAGTTTTGATTTTATCAGCATGTTTTGTTCCGCCGGTTTCGATTGTGTCCGGATAAATAGTGCCTTGTCCGAGAAGCCATTCTGCGGGATCTAAGCCCAGTTCGTTTGAAATTTTTTCCTGAATACTCAAAAACAAATCTCCAATAATTTTTCGTTTTGCCTCAGGTTCATAAACTTCTTTAAGCGCATCTATGTATTCTTTTCCTGCATCATAAACGTGCAAATTTGTAACACCGAGCTCTTTCAAAGCCGCTGAAACTTCCTCCTTTTCATTCATTCTCATAAATCCCGTATCGACAAAAAGTCCGTATACCCGCTCTGCGCCGATTGCCTTACAGATGAGCATAAACGCGACCGTACTATCCACTCCGCCACTTATCATCAAGAACACTTTTTTATCTCCGACTTTTTCTTTTATATTTTTAATAATTTCATCAACATAAGTATTCATGTCCCAATCTCTTGTCTCTCCGGTCAAATTCACAAAATTTTGCAAAATAATATTTCCGCAACGAGTATGTGTAACTTCCGGATGAAACTGCATTGAGTAAATATTTTTTTCATAGTTCGCCATTGCCGCGATAGGGCAGTCATCAGTACTTGCAACTCCAATAAATCCCTCAGGCAATTTTACAACCTGATCAAAATGGCTCATCCAAACATCCTCATAGTCGTTTATCCCTTCAAAAACGCCCTTTTTTTCGGAAAATTTCACATTTGCATGTCCATACTCGCGCACGTTCCCATGTTCAACAGTACCTCCCAACAAATGCGCGGTAATCTGATGCCCAAAACAAATTCCAAGAACCGGAACTCCGATTTCAAAAATTCTTTTATCACACTTTGCGCTGTTTGGGTCATTTACGCTTGAAGGTCCGCCCGAAAGCACAATTCCTTTATATTCCAAAAGTTTTTCATAAGGCGTTTCCGGATCCAAAATCTCGCTATAAACGCCAAGCCTGCGAATCCTACTCGCAATCAAATGCGCATACTGTCCGCCAAAATCTAAAACTGCAATCTTATTCATGCCTCAATGTTTACAATAAAAACACAAAAATGTCCACAAATTCCAACTTTCCAATCTCAGGATTTTAGAATTATTTTAAGAAAATTTTAAATCCATCTGTCACAATCATTGTTGACGGATATAAAATACACAGATATCATATATATGATAAAACATATAACCTATCATATATGGTAACGATAATAACGACTACTCACGTGCAACAAAAAATAGGAGAAATAGCCAAAAATATAGATAAAACAAGCTATATCGTGACAAACAAAGGGGAGGGAAAAGTTGTAATGCTTCCATATTTCCACGGATGTGATGAATTAATCGCTGAATATATTGAAGATTACGAAATGTTCATGAATAGAAAAAGTCTCGATAAAAAATACAAACAATCAGTCGATTCAGGAAAAAGTGACTTGGTGATTTGAAACAAATGATAAAATTTACTTTTACACAGAAGGCAAAAGCAAAGTTCAAGAAATTCAATTTTCTCGAGCAAAAAAGAATTATTGAAAAATTAACAGATCTGAAAAATCATAAAAATATCTTCACGATTCTCAAAAAATTAACACTATTCAAATATGCCACGCATAGGCTGAGAATAGGGCAATACAGAGCTTTGTTGTTTTTGTCGGAGAATGATAAAACAAACATAGAATTCCTAGTCGTAGACATAGGTCACCGAAAAGACATTTACAGGTAGATGTCAACAAATTTTATTTTTCCAATCTCAGGATTTTAGTATGCAACAATGCTTGTGAATTTATTAACCACATAGTAAGATTTAGTTAAATTAATCAAATTAACTAATTACTATGATTTACACTTTATCTATGTTTAATACAGGACAAATAACATTACCAAAATCTTGGAGGAGTAAATACAAGACAACCAAATTTATAGCCGAAGAAACAAAAGACGGATTACTTATTAAGCCCTTAGTAAAGGACGAAACGGTTTATTACGAGGACGAAAAAAGTTTTGGTATTTATTGCGAAAGCGGACTGGATTTTGAGAAATTCAAGCAAGCTATAAAAAAAATGGATGGATAAAATGCAAAAAATATTAGACAAATTAAATGCAAAGAGAAGAGCTGTAATCTTTGGGATTTGGCAAAAAATAATAAACAATGATATTGCAAATCTCAAACCAAAAAAGCTTGCCGGATTCAGCAACTACTATCGTATCCGTTCAGGAAAATTACGTCTGGTTTACAAAGTAGAAGACGGCCAAAACATCTTGGTCAATATCGACCATCGAAAAGATATCTACAAAAACCTCTAATACTCTCCTCAAACTTCCCACTTGACAAAAACACCGATAAGGGTGTTTAATACTCTCCTAGTTTATAATCACAAGTTATATGGCACCAGAAGCACAAACACCGGAATCTTGGGATGGAGAAACTGAAAGACGTACATCTCCCATAGATCCTAAACGAACTATTTTAACTTTGGATGAAAAAGCTCTTTTAGTTGCTGACAAGCGTTTTGGTGGAATCAGACCCCCTGATCTAGCCACACAAAATTTTAAGGAAGGTGACGAATTAAAACAAAGAGTAGCAAGACTTTTCGACCGATTGGAAGGCAAAGTTGATGCTAAAAAACTTGAAGCATTGAAAGCGAGTTTTGAGTCGAGTCTTGCTACATGGGAGAAAGCCGGACTTTTTTCAAAAGAAAGAGTTGCACGTGGTTTCCGTAAACCTGATTTTGCAAAAGATTATCAGCCTTTGATTGGAGTAGGTGACACTGAAATGATGGAAGCTGGAGAAGGGCTTGATAAAGGCTATGGCAGAGCAGTCTGGGCACCTGAGGACGTTCCTGTAGCTGATGAAGATCCGGAGACTTTGACATATCTAAAACTTGCAGAAGAAGCTCTAATAAGGGCATATAAAGGTACAGTTGGCGGCAAGAAACCAAACACTTTATTGGTCGGACCCGACAAAAGAGTTTTGACAGCAGACCAGATAGATCTGAAAAATATTCTATGGCAATGGGAACGCTATAAAAAGCCCGGGATTGTTTACAATCCAAAGGAACTTGATCCAAAAAATCACGGAGGACAATCAGAAGTGGAAATGCTTGCAGCACTAAAAGGTACTGAAAAGGAAACCGGTGGAGTTTTTCGTTTGGAACGTGATCAACTAATTATGCCAAAGGATATTGGGCAAGACTCAATGAGTGGCCAAGACTGGCATGCATTGATAAAGGACGGCAAAACTCTTCCTTCCAACGTGAGAGCACAAGATGTCAAACAAGCTTTAGCTTATGTGATAAATTGTTTGAATACTCAAGGTTGGGTTCCGGATTATTACGACTGGAATAACCTGGCAAGTTCAAAAGTCGTTTTGGCACCTGAAACATACATTCCAGATGAGTCAAGTGCTGGTGCGGTTCCTGCGTTCTACTGGAATACGAACTCCGGGCGGTTCCGCGCGGCCGGGAACTCTGCGGACCTTCAGTTCACTGACAATGGTGTTCGCGGCGGGGTGAGAAAAAACAAAGAAACGGCTTAGTCTTTGGACTTTGATTCTTCTTTAAATTTTTTCTTTATTTTTCGTGCAAAAAGTTTAGTATAAAAACAGCGGTGAATAGCAACTCGATGATCTCGCTCTGCGGGACTGCGGGCTACCGTTCACGTCCTTTGCCACAAAAAAGCTTTGAATGCCACACAGAGAAATTCTGCGTCATGGTCATAAAGCTCGGCGGAAGATAAAAGCACATAATATTTCTCACGTTTGAGCAGTGTTTATCCCGCCCTGCGGGATGAGAAAGCAAACCAATGCACGTTTTGTGGTTGCGACTACAAAATTTTACGGACAAACACTGTCGACAATGCTGGTGCGGTTCCTGCGTTCAACTGGAATACGAACAACAAGCAGTTCAACGCGGACAGGAACAATGCAGACAATCAGAACACTAACAATGGTGTTCGCGGCGGGATGAGGGATTATGTGTTTTGTGTTGCCTTAATCCACCCACCTAACATTCTGCCGATCTCTGCGATTTTTGTCTGTGTTTGAAAAATTTTAGTTTCATTTGCGAGTCTTAATTCTAAAAACAATCTTAGTTTAATAGCTGTTATTTCAAGCTGGCTACTTGCTCTGATCAAATACGCAGCCTTCAAGGTTTTTGGTGCATTCTTCGCCATAATTAAGTCTTCCATACATTCAAGGATCGAATTTTCAACACTAACTCCAAGCGTATAACTCATTCGTTTTTGCAATTGGTTATTTATGTCTATAATCTCTTTGTAGACTTCATAAGTTTTATTTATGATTGGTAATGAATCCATAGATTTGAGTTTAAAAAATATTTGGGAAAGTTGGTTTGCTTTCAGGAAAGGCAAAAAAGCCACTGATGAACTGCATAGTTTTCAGTATTATCTCGAAAAAAATCTCTATGAACTTTTTGAAGATTTGAATTCTGGCAAATATCGCCACGGCGAATACAGAAAATTTATAGTTTGCGACAATAAACGCAGAGAAATTTCTGTGGCAAATATTCGCGACAGAATAGTGCACCGACTTGTTTATGACTACTTGGAAAAAATATACGACAAGACTTTTATTTATGACGCATGGTCTTGCAGAAAAGGGAAAGGACTTATCGGAGCGATTGAGCGCGTCCACACACACACACACACACACACACACCGCGAAGCCATTTTTCGGCATTTGGAAGGGGGATGTAAAAAAGTTTTTTGACAGCGTAGACCAAGAAATTTTGCTTAAAATTTTGTCATTTCGCATCAAAGATAATACAACTTTAAATTTGTTGAAAGAAATAATTTACAGCTTCACGACAGTCCAAGGACAGAAAATCGGTATGCCGATCGGAAATCTCACAAGCCAGATTTTCGCAAATATTTATCTGAATGAACTCGATAGGTTTGTAAAACATGAATTGCGTGCAAAGGCTTATGTCCGCTATGGCGACGATTTTATTTTGGTTGAAAATGATGCAGAAAAGTTGAAAATTTTCAGAACAAAAACCATAGATTTTCTTAAAAATAATTTAAAATTAAAGATAAATCCAAAGAGCGACAAAATCATAAAACCTGCTCACGGACTGAAATTCTTGGGAGTAAAAATCTGGCCATCCGGCAGAACTTTAAACAAAAGAAGCCTTTCGCGCGCTACGCAAAGGCTAAATCACTCCAACATCTCAAGCTACAGCGGGCTTATCAAAAGACACTGCAACAAAAAATATCAAAAATATTTTGATTGGGTTGTTTTAGAAAAACTTAATTTTTGACGATATTTCTCATAATCTGATACAATAAAAATATGACCACACAGATATTGATAAAACAAATAATTCCGATTCTAAAAAGCCAAGAAGTTTTAAAAGCTTCGATTTTTGGTTCATTTGCTCGTGGAGATAATACTGAAAACAGTGACATTGATATTTTGGTAAAACTTAAAAAAAGTAAAACACTTTTCGATTTGATAGGATTGAAAATTGCGCTTGAAGAAAAACTTGATAAAAAAGTCGATGTTTTGACATACGAATCCATCAATCCATTATTGAAAAAAATAATACTTCAGGAACAAAAAGTAATTTATGAAAAAAGATAGCAAAGTTTTTTTGACTCACATTTTTGAAAGTATAACCGCGATAGAAAAATACACGGAATCCTTTAAGGAAAGCCAATTTTTGAAGAATATGCAATTGCAAGATGCCGTAATGAGAAGGTTGGAAATAATAGGAGAAGCAGTGAAAAACTTACCGACAGAATTGAAAAAACAATATCCAAAAGTTCCATGGAAAAAAATTGCAGGGACACGAGATATCCTGATACATGAATATTTCGGAACAGATGTAGGGCTGATTTGGAAAGTCGTAAAAAAAGAATTATCTCAACTAAAAAAAGAGACGAAAAAAATGTTAGATGATTTATAGCCCAAGTTTTTTATAAACTTCCTCTTGGCTATACACATGCCCTTCTTTTACTTGTTTTCTTGCAATTTCAATTCCCTCCGGCCTCATCAGTGGAAACAAAACGCTGTCTTTCAAATTTTCCTGTCCTGTTAGCAACGTAACAAGTCGATCTATCCCCATTCCCCAACCGGAAATGCAAGGCATTCCGTGTTCCATTGCGGTCAAATATTCTTCATTCATCATCATCGCTTCTTCATCGCCACCGGCTTTTGCTTTTGCCTGAGCCTCAAACCTCGCTCTTTGATCAACCGGATCAACGAGCTCACTGTACGCATTTACGACTTCCCATCCGTTTACCAAAAGTTGGAAAGTGTCGCAAACAGAAGGATTTTCATCATTTTTTCTAGCCAAAGGTTTTGTAAGTAACGGGTGATGAGTCACGAAAGTTGGCTGTACAAGTTTTGGTCTAGAAACTTTTTTATAAAGCGCATCAACCAAATTTCCATATCCCAAACTTTCCGCTTTTTCTATAATTATTTTTTTCGCTTTGATCGCTTTTAGTAAACCTTTTGCATCATCAATATATTTCAAAACATCAATTCCACAATCTTCTTCAATCATTTCTGTAAACTTCTTTCTTGGCCAAGGGCCTTTAAAATCGACTTCAACAGTCTCTCCATTTTTATCTTTTATATTCACTTTCAAAGTTCCCAAAGTTTTTTTGAGCAAATACTCAAACATCTTTTCCGTGAATTCCATATTGTCCTCAAAATTCCAATAAGCCGCATAATGCTCAACCATCGTAAATTCCTGCAAATGGCTTGGATCCATTCCTTCATTTCTGAAACATCTTGCGACTTCAAAAGTTTTTTCAAAACCTCCAACAATCGCCATTTTTTGCCAAAGTTCACCGGCGGCGATACGAAGATAAACGTCTATATCAAGCGCATTGTGATGAGTGATAAAAGGTTTTGCACTCGCACCTGAAGAAATATTTTCCAAAATAGGAGTCTCGATTTCCGTAAATCCTTTGTCCCAATAAAACTCTCTCAGCGCTTTGATAAGCCCACTTCTAAAAACAAATCTATCAAAAACAGTCCTATCCATAACAGTATCCAAATATCTTTCTCTGTATTTTTGCTCTTGGTCTTGCAGTCCGTGCCATTTTTCAGGAAGCGGTCTTAGCGCTTTAGAAAGCAAAACAAAATCAGAAATCAAAAGTGTAGTTTCTCCATGCTTTGTTGTGAAAAGTTCGCCTGTAACTCCGACAAAATCCGCGACATCAAGTTTTTTCAAAAATCCATATTTTTCTCCGAGCAAATTTTGCATAAAACAAACCTGAATTTTGCCACTAAAATCCTGCAAATTCGCGAATGCAAGTTTTCCGTGCTCTCTAAAAGTCATTATTCTTCCGCACAATTTCAAAAGATTTTTAGGACTCTTAACGATCTCTTCGACTTCTCTTAATCCGCCTTTTTCGCCAAGAGCAAGAGCCTCTTTTGTCGTTGCAGTTCTTTCATATCTGCCAACGTAAGGATTTACGCCACTATCCAAAAGGTCTGAAAGTTTTTTCAGCCTGTCCTGATATTCATTTGACTGCGCTACTGCCATATTTGAATAAATTAAAAAATCTTATAACTGCGCTATTATAACTACTTATTCCATTTTTGCATAATCATCAAATTTTCTTTTCGTTTCAATGTCCAAAAATTTCATTTGTTCTTTCTTGAATGCAAGTTCGATGTGACCGATAGGCCCATTTCTATGTTTTCTGATAAATAAATCCGTAACACCTTTTCTCTCGGTATCTTCTTCATAATAATCTTCACGATACATCATAAGTACAACATCCGCATCTTGCTCAATAGCTCCGGATTCACGCAAATCACTAAGTTGCGGAATTTTACTTGGTCTCATTTCAACCGCACGAGAAAGCTGTGAAAGCGCCAAAATCGGGATTGAAAGATCACGCGCCAACGCTTTTAGAGATCTCGAAATTTCAGAAATTTCCTGCACACGATTTGATTGAGAGTTATAGCTGGAACTACCGGCGCTCATAAGTTGCAAATAATCGATAACAAGGAAATCCAAACCATTTTCCATTTTTAGCCTTCTTGCCTTAGCCTTGAGCTCTGCGATAGAATTTCCAATAGAATCATCTATAAAAATTTTCATCGAATTTAATTCGTCCATGATAGATCCAATTCTTCCAAAATCATCATCGCTAAGTTTTCCGGTTCGCATTTTCCATGAATCAACAGCCAAAAGAGAACAGAACATTCTTTCAACAAGTTGTTCCTTCGACATTTCAAGAGAAATAAGTCCGACCGTTTTTCCTCTCTTAGCGACATTTTGCGCTATATTAAGGGCAAGCGCAGTTTTTCCCATTGAAGGTCTTGCCGCAAGAATAACCAAATCCGAAGGTTGAAGTCCTGACAAAAGATTATCCAAAGATTTAAATCCTGTAGGAATTCCTCGATATTTTTCCTTGGCTTCAGGATCATGCAAATCAGAAATTTTTTCGTAAGTTTTATTCAAAACATCTTTAATATGCACAAACCGGTCGCTCATATATGTCTGAGAAACCGAAAAAAGTGACCGCTCAGCTTTTTCTATAAGCTCCTCAACATCTTGTTCCTCCATGTATCCAAGCCCTTTTATTGCATCTCCAGCCAAAATAAGTTTTCTCAAAATGGATTTTTGTTTGACGATTGTCGCATACTGAAAAATATGAGTCGCAGTAGGAACTTCGTTTGCCAAAAGCGCCAAATAAGAAGCTCCACCAATCATTTTCAGCTCTTTTTTCTCTTCCAAAATATTCGTCAAAGTAACCAAATCGATAGGAGTTCTTTTATCGTAAAGATCGACCATTGCCTGATAAATAAGCCTATGAGCATCATGATAAAAATCCTCGCTTTTCACAAAATCGGAAATCTTTGTGATAGCTTCCTTATCAATCAAGATAGAACCAATTGTAGATTTCTCTGCCTCCAAACTATGAGGCGGAACAAAACCGCTTTGCTCAGACATAATCTTTAATTATAGAATTCCCTTACACGCCCTCCATATCGGATAACAAGTATTACACGAAAAAACTTCACTCTTCAACAAAGATTTTATAAAAATTTAATGTCGATGGTGTATGACTAGTCAAAACCAAATAAACCTTATACTGATGGACAAGATGTCTTTCGGGAAAATCGGAGAAAGTATCGCTGAAAAATTTCTTATTGCCAACAATTACAAAATCTTGCAAAAGAATGTTTATTTCAGGGAAGGGGAGTTGGACATCGTGGCTTTTGAAGAATCAACCCAAGAAATGGTTTTTGTGGAAGTAAAAACAAGATCTTCAAATCTTTTTGGCGAACCGGAGGAAGCGGTAACATACGAGAAAAAAATAAAAACGCTTAAAGCCGCGATAAAATTTCTAAATCTCGCAAGAGGAATACGCTTTAAAAGTTGGAGAATTGACGTCATTGCCGTAAAATTAACAAAAGAAGGGAAATTCCTCGGAATAAAACATTTTAAAAATATTTTTGATGGACTATGAACAATATCAAACGCCGGACGAACTAAAAAAGAAAAATCGAAAGAAATTTTTGTTTTTATTTATAATTCTTTCAGTTGTAGTTCTATATTTTATTTGGTCTCTTTTTTTGAATTTTGGAAAAGTAACGTTGTATGGAGAAGCTCCATTTAAAGCGGAAATTTTCGGCGGAGAAATTTTTTCTTGTATAACTTCTCCATGCGAAATAAAAGCGAAAATCGGAACATCCCAGCTGATAATTTCAAAAGAAAATTTTCAGCAAAATTCTATGGAGGTTGATTTTAAATTATGGCAAAAAACCGACTATAATGTGACATTTAAAGTAAATCCGTATATTGAAAAAACAAATGTAATTCCGGAAAAAGAAAAAGAATTTTTATACGACATAATGTTTGATAGTGAAACAAAATCTTACAAACTTTTTGAAAAATCAGACGAAGAAAAAAACGCATTGGCATATTTTCCCGAAGAAATAAAAAATCCAAAAATTTTCGGCTCAAAATATTCGATAATAGTTTCGTCACAGAAAAATTCATATCTGATAAATCTCACACTAAAGACCAAAACACCGCTTCCGGATTTTGCGTATTCAGCAATCACAGAGTACAAATTTTCTCCCGATGGAAATTTTTTCCAATTCAAAACACCTGATTCATCATACTGGTGGATAATGGATTTAAGCGCAAAAACAATATCATCACCAAAACAAACAAAAATAGAAAACACTCTAAAAACGGATTGGATTTACGGCAATAAAATAATATTGGTAACCCAAAATTTTAGTGTGGCGGTATATGAACCGATCCAAGACACTTTTAAAAATCTAGGCACATTCCCTGAAATAAAAGAATATCCGCAAAACATAATTGCCGCGACGAATGGAGGAGTAATATACATAGAAACAAAAGATCAAAAACTGCGAATAATTCTCGAGTAAATCTTATCACGGCAGTCTTTCAACACCTGTTATATATCCTTCATTTGAATAAGATATTTTGAAGGAGAAAAAATCTCCGATGAGAGTTGCTTCAAGTCTTCCATATCGGCAATTATTAGGAATAACATAGTCATCATACAATGCTTCATGATCCTCCTTGGGATATTCATATGTCTCTTCCTCAACAACACAAAACGGCAGTATGTCAGGGAGGTAATCTCCCACCTTAGGTTTTATTTCCAAAATTGCAATAATAGGAACAACCATATGTTCCTGCGGAAAAGTTTCCGATGTGGATAACGTTCTCAAAACATTATATACACCACGAGGAGTTATAATAGTTCCATTACTCATGTCACATTTGTTTGATGTGGGTTTTTCAAAAGTAGTCCCGATTCCGGAAATATGACCTTGAGGTTTTTCTTCTGCAGGACAAGAAACGCCAAAATCATATCCTGACAAAGAATCTTTTAGCGTCTCCAGAAGTTCGAGTCGGGCATCATACTCCGATGCAACAGAAAATATATCCGTATCCTCCTTTCCAAATACCCCATTTGTAGCTTCTTCAATTTTGGTACGCAGTGCTTTCATTTTAGCTACATCAAACATGTGATATAAACTAATCCTCACATTTCGTGCAACTGCAGATAATTCCTTTAACCATTCTAAGCTTTCGGGATCATCGGAAACTTTAGTTGTGACATGAGGATCATAACCGCATCTCTTCCGTATAAATTCATGAAGAGAGGGATATCCGGGAAAATCACGATTATCAGAAGCCCAATAAAAAATTGGCTTGTTAAAAGAAAAAATATCAGCAAATTTCGCAATCAGAGTTCTTACTTTAGAATAATCAAAAAAATCTCTTGCTACAGGTACGGCATCAAACATACATTTTGGACACGCACCAGAACACCCGAACGAAAGTTGCATCGCAACAAGCTGGTTCAAAATAAGACGAATTTCCTTCTCATTAAATCTTTGATCCATAGACAAAGGCAATTCTCCGGCAGGGGAGTTGGTCAGATGAGCTCTTGAAATGTCATCAAGCTTCCTACGTGTACACTCGCTTGCAATCCATTTTTCAAAATAGCTAAACAAAGGTACATAAAAATGAGTAGCCAAATCATGACGGGCGGAAGAGAAAAAACTCTCAACCAAATCGTTATCCGTTAAATATTGAAAAAAATCGGCCAATTCTCTTGGTGACATTTTTAGCGCAGATGATATGTTGGCAGGGTTTTGTACCAATTCATCATAATTTCGCCCTTCACTGATTTCTTCCGGTGCTCCTTTCATCTTTTAAATTTAAGGGCGCATTATCACATATTTTTAAGGCGTGGTCAAGTCCAGTGAAGCTCAAAAATTCAGGATCATTCTTGAATAGATAGATTTTAAGAAAATTTTAAGAATATTTAACGAAAATTTAATGTCGACCTGTCATAGTTCGATAGTTTTCTAACAAAAAAACTATGGCGGAAAAAATATACTCATGTTCGTTTACGGGTCTGTTATGCCGAATAATAGAAGTCGAGGCGGACATTTCAAACGGCATGCCTTCATTTTCGATAGTCGGACTTGGCGATACTTCGGTGCAGGAATCAAAAGAGCGAGTGCGTCTCGGAATAAAAAATTCGGGAATGGAATTTCCAAAAACAAGAAAAACAATAAACCTCGCGCCGGCACAAGTCCGCAAACAAGGCGCACTCTTCGATTTGCCCATCGCGCTTAGTATTCTCATCGAAAGTAAACAAGTCCCGAAAGAAAAATTTAATAATTCAATAATAGTGGGGGAGCTATCATTGACGGGGAAAGTGAATCGAATAGCAGGTGCACTTTTAATAACTCAATTCGCAAAAGAACAAGGTTTTGAAAAAATATTTTTGCCATCGGAAAACGCTCTGGAAGCCAGTTTTATAGACGGAATAGAAATAATAAAAATAGAAGATTTGAAAGAAATTATAGAATTTGCTTCAGGCAAAAAAATAATTTTACCATACAAAAATAAGGATGAAGATTTTAACCAAACCCAATGTGACTTCACTTTTATCGATAAAATAATAGGACTTGAAAAAGCCAAAAGAGCGCTTGCAATAGGCGCTTGCGGCCGGCACAACATTTTGCTTTATGGTTCTCCAGGTTGCGGAAAAACAATTCTTTGCAGAGCATTTAAACACTTACTTCCCTCGATGACAAAAGAAGAAATTTTGGAAACCACAAAAATTTATTCCGTCGCAGGGCTATTGGATGCAGACTCTCCACTTGTAAAAAACAGGCCGTTTCGCGAAGTACATCACACCGCGACAACGTCATCAATAATCGGCGGCGGAAATATCCCGCGCCCGGGAGAAATTTCACTCGCGCACAACGGAATTTTATTTTTCGATGAAATCGCAGAATTTAATCCCACAGTTTTAGATTCGCTCAGACAACCGCTAGAAGATAAATTTATAAACATTTCCAGAATAAATTTAGCGATAAAATTTCCATCAAATTTCATGTTTCTTGCAACAATGAATCCGTGTCCTTGCGGATTTAAAACGGATAAAAAAATCAGATGTATTTGCACGGACTCTCAAATAAGCAATTATCAAAAACGGCTTTCCGGTCCGCTTCTCGATAGATTTGATATTTTCGTGGAAGTTGAAAAATCAAACATAAACGAAGTCCTCGAAAAAGAACCTCAACAAAAAATTCCTCAAAAATCTCCTCATCCGACATTCATGGAAAATGCAGAAAAAATGCAAAAAGAAAGATTCTCAAATTCTTCAATTTCACGAAACGGCGACATGGATATCGAAGATATAAAAAAATATTGTTGGCTCACAGACGACGCAAAAGACATCTTAAACAAAGCCGCAGAAAAATTAAATCTTTCAAATCGAGGTTATTTAAAAGTTATAAAAATTTCCCGCACCATCGCCGACATGGAAGAAAAAGAAAAAATCGAAACGCCTCACGTACTTGAGGCTTTGCAGTACAGAAGGACGAGTTAATTAATATTCTTTCATATGTTTATAGTTTATTTTGATGAATCAGGAGATGATGGTTGGCCGGGTAGTTCAAGGCTATTTACTCTAACATCTTTGTATTTGCACCATCAGAATTGGAAAGAATCTTTCGATAAATTTTATGATTTTCGAAAATATTTGCATAAAAAATACGGTATTCCTACAACAATGGAATTTCACACAAAAGCTTTTTTATTAAATAAGCACCCATATGGAGCATTCAGATTTAATAATGCAAAAAGATTAGAAATAGCAAAAGAATATGCGTTTGCCGTGGCTAATTCAGGACTAAAAGCTACAAATATAATAATAGATAAGAGCAAAATCAAAGACACCAGTTATCAAATTTTAGATAGTGCTTTTAAATTTAACATTCAAAGACTGGAAAACACGCTTGGCCATATTGATCCATCAACAAAGTTTTTAATAATCACAGATGAAGGAAGGGTTGGGAAAATGAGAAAGACCTCAAGAAGAATACAAAAAATAAATTTTATACCATCCTTACACGGAGCAGGTACATACAGAAAAGAAATCAAATTGCTTATAGAAGATCCGCTACCTAAAAAATCTCAAGAATCATATTTCATTCAGATAGCTGATTTTTTAGCATATTTTGTATATATTTATTGCATCAATCCAAAATGTAGAAGTAATAGGCTATCTTGGCTTTCAGATGAAAACATAAAGGAAATAATAGAAATTCTAAAGCCAGCATTTAACACATTGGCCTCAAGAACCAATCCATATGGTTTCGTAATTTATCCTCAATAAAAAAACACCACCTACGCATCATTCAATGTTTCAGTGGTTCACCAACAATATACCAAAACACCCGCAAATTATCAATAATGTTGTGAAAAATAATAGCATAGAAGAAATTTATTGCCACAAATAATTTCTAGCTTTCTATCATTTCCAGTTTCTCCTCTCTACTCAGCCCTTTAACCCGACTCTCCGCTTTCGAGGCGGTCGACCTGTTTCGAAATTTCTTCGAGTAAACAAGTTTTACAGGCCTGCGCGCGCTCGTGTATTTTGCGCCAAGTTTTGAAGTGTTATGTTCTTTTATTCTGCGCTCCAAATCCACGGTGATTCCCGTGTACAAAGTTTCATCGGCACATTTTAGAATATAGAGGTAATACATCGATTCGATTAACAAATACCATTTAAAAGACTACACTAAAAATACATACTCTACAAAAACACATGGAATACTTCGATCTTTACGACAAAAACGGAAAACAATTAAACCAAACGAAACTTCGTTCGGAAGTCCACAGCGACGGAGATTGGCATCATTCTGTGGATATTTGGATTTTGAATAGTCGCAAAGAACTCCTTTTGCAAAAGCGTTCACCAAAAAAAGAATCATTCCCAAATCTTTGGGAAGTGTCTTGCTCAGGCCATATTTCTTCAGGCGAGGATTCAAAAACTTCCGCAATACGAGAACTAAGAGAAGAGCTTGGACTGGACATAAAAGAGAAGGAATTAAAATTGCTTTTTAGCGCAAAAGACTCATGTATAACAAACAAAGGAACATTCGTAAATAACGAACACAAAGATATTTATCTTGTAAAAAAAGACATAGAAATCAACGAATTAAAACTTGATCCATCGGAAGTGGCAGAGGTGAAATATATGCCAATAGAAGACCTAAAACGCCACATCGAAGCAAACGACAAAACTTTTGTGCCACACGAAGAGCCGTATAAAAAATTATTTATTGCACTGGAACGACATTCTTAGGAGCGGTATATCCAGGCATCCAACTGCGAATTGCAACAATGCTAAGAGGATTTCCTTTCAACGGAAAAGAGTTTTTTAAATTAAAAGTTTTTCCACCCACAATCATGTAAACGTCCTCGGAATTCTCTATATCAAGCCTTATTCTATCGCCGACTTTCGAATTTTTATCAACATCAATAACGACAGAAAGCTCGCCGGCCGAAGTTTTATCAGTTCTATATTTCACATTACCAAATAAAATAATTCCATCGCCAATTCTTCCAGAAGCCAAAATTTCTTCGCCGCTTTTCAAAACAGCTCTATCAATATTCTCGGGATCAACTCCTGAAATCTTTAGACTAAGGCCATTTACAGCCATTTCATCGTCATACGTTTTGAAAGTTATCTTCATGATATTTACATCTTTTGCTCCGGGCACAACATACAAAACTTCTTTTTCTTTTGATATTTCAAAATCAATTTTTCTGTCATCGATCTCGCCGGTAGAATGTTCGACGGAATTATATCCAAGAACATTGGCAACCAAAGTTTGAGTGTTTTTATCAGAGCCAACGGCTACCGTAGAACACACAATCATCACGAAAAGAAAATAAAATTTAATTATTTTTTCTATATTCATCGATAATATTTTTTACAAAATCCTGCGTTGCAGGTAAGTCTGGATTAAATTTGACTCCAAGCCCTCCGGCTTTGCTGTCAGCCAAAAAGCTTTGTACGTAAGGGTAAATCGGAGAATCTTCATCAACATCTCTAAACTTTTTTTGAGTGGTTTGAGTAATGTCGGCTTCAAAATAATCCATCGTAATTTTCAAAACATCACCTCTCGTGATTTTTTTCTCCGGAGAAAAACTCGTCGCGGAAGTATTCAAAAGTCCAAGATTATAAACAGTTTGGACATAAGGTGTGAACCATTGATCAGGGCTTATATCCGTGTAATAAAGGACTTCATTTGTCGTTAGAGGAATCTTTAAAGTATCAACAAATATTTTCAAAAATTCGGCTCTGTTCACTTCTTTTTGAGGACCGACTTCTATTACATCACTCACTGAGAAATATCCGTTTTCCGGATTTATGGCTTTCACAAAAACATAATGATTTTTTGTAGCTCCGTATGGATGTTCCGAAAATTTTACATAATGCGAATTCTCCTGAGTACGGCCATCTCTGTCAAAATCCATTTCGAGATTTTTCGCGGAATTTTCTTGGACATGATATCCGAGAGGAGTTGAAAAAGCTGTATTTTCAAAATATTTTTCGCTGTCACTTTCAATCAAAACATCATCTTTTCTCCATATTTCAAAATTGTGTTTTTTGATGCTGTACCTGTTATCGTTGAAATTTAATTCTATTTTTCCGTCAGAAGAAATATCGGAAATAAAAATATCTTTTAATTTTCCGGGCCCCTCGAAAATCTTGGAAACAAAAACATTATTTGTTTTATCAACGTCAGTTTCGTCAGTTATATCAACATAAAGTGGAATTTCTCCGCCATTATAATTCCCGTCAAAAAGAACTTCATAACCTTTGATTATATAAGTTTTATCCTTTTGCAAAGAAAAACCATAATCAGTATTTCGAACTACAACGGTTTTTTGATTGACGTCTCCATGCAAAACAACACGAGCATTTATAAGCCTTCCGCCATTGTTTTTTACAACAATGCTGGCCTTATATTTATAATAATTAAAATCAGCAGTTGGCTCGGATTCTTTATTCAATACAACATTAACTATCGCAAGATCCGGATTGGACGGAGCGATATTTTCATAAGCCGACTGAAGAACGCTCAAAACAGATGTATTCACAACCGCGTAATCTGCCTTATTTAAGGCATTATTTACAAAAACACCACCGACAACTGAAAAGGCAATAAGTGCAAAAGCTGACTTTCTTGAGAATACCTTCATTTTTATGTTTGTTTTTGTTTTTTGTTATCTATCAATTCTAGCAGAAATAAGGGGAAAAATCAACACTTCACGCTCTTAAAATGACCTAAAAAGGTTTAAATTTTCTCCAAAATCTGTATAATAAACCCGTTATGGCTAATTTTGTAATAAAAGGAGGCAAAAAACTTCAAGGTGAAGTGCTTGTGAGCGGATCAAAAAACGCGGCGCTTCCGATAATTTGCGCGTCACTTTTGTCGAAAGAAAAAGTGATTCTCGAAAATGTTCCGGACATCGAAGATGTCAGGTCGATGATTAAAATAATCACGGCGCTTGGGGCAAAAACATCATTTGAAAAAAATGTTTTGGAAATAGATCCGTCAAAAGTTTCAGATCAGGAAATACCAAATGAAATGGTTGTAAAAATGCGTGCATCAATTTTGATTTTAGGAGGACTTTTGCCAAGGACAGGAAAAGTAAAAATGAGATTTCCTGGAGGATGCGTGCTTGGAAAAAGGTCTGTAGATGCGCATACACACGCTTTCAAAGAACTTGGATGTGAAGTTATCGACGATCAGCAAGGACTAAATATAGAATGTAAAATGTTAAAAGGTTCAAAAATAATTCTGCCCGAACTTAGTGTGACTGCAACAGAAAACGCGATAATGGCATCGGTTTTGGCGCAGGGTGAAACGGAAATCAGACTTGCCGCATGCGAGCCGCATGTACAAGATTTATGTGAATTCCTAAACAAAAGAGGCGCAAAAATAAAAGGAATTGGAACAAATGTCCTAAAAATAAAAGGGGTTAAAAAATTAAAAAAAATAAAATACAAAATTACAGGAGATTATTTGGAAGCCGGAACATTGGCTATAGCTACAGCGGCGACAGGAGGCAGTGTTTTGATAAAAGGATTTAATCCAAACGACTTGGATAGCCTTTGGCAAAAATTGGGAGAAGTAGGTGTGCCTTTAATTACAGGAAAAGACAGTGTGAGAATAAATCCTGCGGAAAAATTAAACTCCGTAAAAACGCTTAGAACAGCAGTTTTTCCAAGTTTCCCAACAGATCTGCAAGCTCCATTTGCAGTGCTTTTGACGCAAGCACATGGTGTTAGCAAAATTTTTGAAACATTATTTGAAGGAAGATTAAATTACATTTTCGAACTCGAAAAAATGGGCGCAAAAATAAATCTTTTAAACCCTCATCAGGCTTTAATTTCAGGTCCAACACTTCTTCAAGGCATGCAAATCGCAAGTTGCGATATAAGAGCGGGGGCCGCAATGGTGATAGCCGCGCTGGTTGCGAAAGGCGAAACTGAAATCTCAAATATAAATTACATCGACAGAGGTTACGAAAAAATCGAAGAAAAACTTCAAAAACTTGGAGCGGAAATAGAAAGAGTTTAAAAAACTATTTCAACTTTTCCATCTAAATCAGTTTGATAAATTTTCACTCCATATTTTTTTAATGTATCCAAAACAATATCGGTCGGAAAATGATATGAATTGTTTTTGCCACAACTTATGACGGCGATTTTGGGGCTTACATCCTTGATAAAAGCATCGCTCGAAGAATTTTTGCTACCATGATGAGAAATTTTTAAAACATCTGACTTTATGTCCGAATATTTTTCCGAAATCTTTTTTTCTATACTTTTTCCAATATCTCCACCAACAAAAACAGCTTTATCTTTGTAGATAATTTTCATCGCAATCGATGAATCATTGACATCTTTAAAAGTTTGTCCGTTGATTTTCGAAAAAGGATAAAGAGTGTCAACAAAAACATCTCCAAAATCAAAATCGGTCAAACTGTCAGCAACAAAAATCTCAGCCCCTTCATCTTTTACAGCTTTCAAAAAATCTGTATAACCGGTGCTTTTATAAATCACAAAAGTAGCCATAACCCTTTTAATATCATAGCTTTTTAGCACATTTATAAGCCCTTTAACGTGATCCAAATGGGGGTGAGTAAGCACCATCAAGTCGATGGTTCTATCAAAGAAAGACATAGTGTCTGACAGTTCTTTTGAAACAGCATTATTTGGTCCGCCGTCTATCAAAATATGTTTATTCTCAGGCGTTTTAATGAACACGCTGTCTCCCTGCCCGACATCAAAAAAATACAAATGAAATTTTCCGTCCGGTAAATCCAAAACGAAAACACCGCATGACAAAGCGCCTAAAAAGACTATTTGCAATGCATTTTTCTTAAGCCACTTTAAAATTTTTATAAAAAACATGCCCGCATTCTATACGAGTGATATTAAATTTTTATTAAAAAAAGTTAAAATATTTATAAAGTGACAGGTTTATTTCGAAATATTTCTTTGAACGCATTGCGTTTAGTTCATAAAAAGATTGTGAACAAAGAAAAGAAGCTTAAGTTCAAAGGAATATTTCGAAGTAAACTGTTTAAAATTATTTTTTCCTTTTTGTAACAATTCTTCCAAGACCGACAGACAAAGCTATAAGTCCAAGAAGTCCAGGGCCTGTCTCAGCCAAAGTCACTTTCTTTACGATACCTTCACTTTCATTTCCAGCGGCATCTTTTTGAGTGATTTTAAACCAATATTCTCCGGCAATAAGATCTTTTACCGAATACTTTGTTGCAGTAGATTCAAGGCTCGCTTTCTTTGCGTAGCTTGTGCCACTGTCTTCACTCATATAAACGAGTTGTTCTTTTGTGTCTTTTTCATTTTCCATAGGATTTTCCCATGAAAGATTTACTGTATATTTACCTGCTTCAAAAACATAATCTGCCATAAGTTTAGCAATATCTTTTGGAGGTAAAATATCATCTGTGTTAACAGGAACAGTAGCCTCTGTAACGCCTGTAAATTCACCTGTTGCCTTTGCGGCACTGATTTCATTACCATCGCTGTCTTTTATTCCAAGAACAGAAACGGCATATTTTGTTTCAGATTGAGCGGAAGTAGTAATAATAGCTGAAGCATCTGTAATTCCATCAGTATTTTTTCCAAGTTCAACACCTAAAACCTGCAATTGCTTCGTAGCATCTGCGGCCTCAACGATATTGAAATTTTGAGAAGGATCAATACCTAAAACTATAGTTTCATTGAAATTGACAATAACGTGAGTGTTGTCCATTGGCTCAACTTTCACAACTTCTGGAACTTGTGTGTCAGCGGCAACTTTGTCCGCACCACTTCCTTCAAATTCGGCAGTATCGGATGTTCCGCTGATTATAGGGTTTCCAAATGCATCTTCAATATCTATTCCTGCAGTAAGTTTATAAATTGATTTTTCTGTTTGTGGCGCAGTTGTAAGAATGACAGTTTTATTTTCCTTGTCTTCGATGTCCATTTCAGCCTTCAAAATAGCCAAAGGCTCAAGAAGGTCTTCATCTTCAATTTGAAAAGCATCCTCAGGAGTTTCTGTCGGTAAATCTATAGCTTCAGAGAAAACAACTTTTACTTGTTCTTTATTCATTGCGGTAGCTTTTGAAACTTGTGGAGCTGTTTCGTCCTTCGCTTCAGGAGCATCTGCCGCAGGAGTAACCGATACTTCAGGCGCTCCCCAGTTTACGCTCTCATTTTTTGCCTCATCATAGGCAATTACTGAAAAATAATATTTTTTACCATTTTCAAGCCCTGTAACATTGTAGGTAAGTACATTGCCGGCATCTTTGATAAAAGCATATTTTTCTCCAGGATTTTCCACAGACTTTACGTCATAGTGCACTTGATATCCGGCCACTTTCACATTGTCGGTAGCACTACCCCAAGAGATTTTTGCGCCTCCGTTCAGTGCAATTCCCTTGACGCCGATGACGTCGCTTGGCGAATCTTTATCCACCGCCGCAAAAGCTGTAAAGCTCATAAGAGTCACAAGAATAGCCAGTGATGCTGATAGTTTTGAGAGTACGTTCTTCATTTTTGTTTTTGTTATTTTTTTACTTATCAGGGAATTATAGCAAAAAACGCTGGATTTATCAACCCCCTTTTCATTAGAATGTCCTAAGAAATAAAAATGACAACATGAATTTAAACATAGACGAAAATATCTTCAAACAATATACGGGTTTGAAAGTAGGAGTAATTATCATAAGAAATGTAAATAACAATAGGCGAATTTCCTATATACAAAGCCTTCTTCGTGGCATTTGGGCACAACGTCAAAAAGAATTTGAAAATAAAGAAATACATGAAGAACCATACATAAAAGCATGGGATGAGGCGTTCGGAATGTTTGGAATTTCTCCGTTAAAACATCAGCACATCGTCGCAAAACTGCTTTCGAAAGCCAAAAACGGAGAGGAGGTTGTACACAAAACTTCGCTCGAAGACATTTCAAGATATTTCAATTTGAAATATTTGCTTCCCGTTCGAGCAAAAGATATCGATTGGTTTTATGGTGATTTGAATTTGGTCTACACAAAGGGCGGCGAGCCATTTCGCCCTGCAAATTCAATAGAGGTTTATAACGCAACGGAAGGCGAAGTTTCATACATGGATAAAGGCGGAATAGTGCAGAGATATTGGAATTATCGCGAATGTGAAAGAACAAAAATCACAATGCGAACAGCGAATGCGATGTTTTTGGTCGAAGATTTGAGTAATATGCATCTTGATAAATTTGGCGAAATCTTGAGAGAAATGGGCATGAACATAATAAAATATATAGGCGGGGAAATAGAAGAATATATTCTTACACCTGAAAATCCATCAGTTGATTTGGGTGTGGAAGGTAGGCGGACTGCGGATGATTCCAAAATCCCAATGCAAGAAAAGGCCTACTTCTTAAAAATATAAAAATGACAATAAAAGAACAAATAAAATCTATCCTAGAAAAAGCTGTTAAAAAAACGCTGAAAAATAATTCAGACGAAATTTCTGTGCAATATCCATCCGATCTTTCACACGGAGATTATGCGACAAATATTGCAATGAAACTCGGGAAAATTATGCAAAAAAATCCCAGAGAAATTGCCGAACAAATTGTAAAAAATATTCCAAAAAATACGCTGATAGAAAAAGTCGGAATAGCCGGTCCGGGATTTATAAATTTTTTCATTTCAGAAAAAAATCTAAAAATCGAAATGGCGAAAGTGCTCAAGGAGAAGGCAAAATATAGCAAATCAAATGAAGGGAAAAAGAAAACTGTAATCGTCGAATATAGTTCTCCAAATATAGCAAAACCGCTCGGAGTTCATCATTTATTATCTACAATAATAGGACAAACATTAAATAATATTTTGGACGCGATTGGTTACAAAACAATTTCAATAAATCACATTGGAGATTGGGGGACACAGTTTGGAAAATTGATTTACGCATACAAAAAATGGGGCAATAAAACCATTTTGGAAAAAGATCCGATCAACGAAATGTTAAAACTTTATGTGAAATTTCACGAAGTTGCGGAAAAAGATCCAAGCCTTGAAGACGCGGCAAGAAAGGAATTCAAAGATTTTGAAGAAGGGGAAAAAGAAAATAGAAAATTATGGGAATGGTTTGTAAAAGAAAGTTTGAAAGATATGAATAAAACATACAAAAAACTTTCAGGAATAAAATTTGATTACACATTGGGAGAAAGTTTTTACGAGGACAAAATGGATGAATTACTCGAGGAAGGAAAAAAGAAAAAAATATTTGTGGAAGGGGATGAGGGCTCATACATCGCAAAATTCGACGATGAAAATATGTCGCCGATGGTTGTTCAAAAAAAAGACGGGGCGACATTATATTCAACGAGAGACATGACCACGTTAAAATATCGAATAACTCGTTGGAAACCGGAGAAAATTTTATATGTCGTGGATATGGCGCAAAACATGTATTTTAAACAACTTTTTGAAACTGCAAAAAGATTTTCTTGGTACAAAGATGAGGGTTTTCACGTTAGTTTTGGAAGAATGAGGATGGAAGACATGCAAATGAGTACACGAAAAGGAAATATTATATTGCTCGATAGTGTGCTTGAGGAAGCCATAAAAAGAGCAAAGAAAATAATAGAAGAAAAAAGTCCGAATTTAAAAAACAAAGATAAAATTGCAGAAATTGTCGGAATCGGATCTGTAAAATACAACATACTTTCACAAAACAGATCGACGGATATTGTTTTTGATTGGGACAAAATGCTTTCATTGGAGGGAAATAGCGCACCATATTTACAGTACACTTATGCAAGAGCGCACAGTATTTTGAGGAAGGCAAAAACGGCTAAAGTGTCGGTAAAAACGGACGAGAATAAAAATGAAATTGCAGAAAAAATTTCACATATTTTACGAATGATTCCAAAATTCAAAGAACAGCTGATTTTTTCAGCACACGAATACAAACCAAATTTATTATCACAATATCTATACGAATTAGCGCAGAAATTTAATTCTTTTTACAACTCGGTTCCGGTATTGACGGCGAAAAACAAAAAGGAAAAAATATTCAGATTACAAGTCACACAATCAGTGAGTCAGATATTAAAAAATGGATTGGCATTACTTGGTGTTGAAGTTGTTGAAGAGATGTAAAGTCTCTGATAAGATAAAAACATGTTTGAAAAACAAATATCAAAACGATTCAAAAGCTTTAAAATTTTTCTATCAGTTTTGTTGTGCGCATTGATTTTTACGCCACAAGTCGCATTTGCTTTATCAGCACCGACAGCAGGTTCTGTCAGTATTTCCGGCCGTGCAGATGTCGGTCAAACTTTAACAGGCTCGTATGTATATGCAGACGATGATGCTGACCCCGAAGGCACAACAACATTTCGTTGGCTTCGCGCCGCGACTTCTGGTGGCACTTATCGTGCCATTGCAGGGGCAACAGCTTCTACATATACCCTTACCACAAGCGATTTAAATCAATATATAAAATTTGAGGTTACTCCGGTTGCGACAGTTGCACCGGAAACTGGGACTGCGACTCTTAGCTCAGCAAAAGGCCAGGTTTATTTGCTTTCCGATGATTTTACGGGTAGTACGATTGATACCACAACACGCTGGACAGAAAGGGACTCAACCGGAACAAATGTTTCACAAAATGGTTCTTTAACCGCAATCGGAAATAATACACGCGGTACAAATGGTATTTTTTCTCAATCAACCTTTGATCGTGCAACCAACAATTTAATTATTGAAACTGATATAACTTATTCGAATTGTGCTTCTGGACAAGGGGGTATTTATTATGACAATGGTACTAATCTTCCTGCGGGTTCACAGTTCTTTTTCCGCCTTTCAGGTGTTGGAAATTTGTATGTTTATAACACTTATAATATCGGTGTAAATGCGGCTTATTGGACATGTGCGAACGGTGTTCCGGTCCACGTAAAACTTGTGTACCTCGCGGCCGGCGGAATGGAAGTTTATTTAAATAATCAATCAAGTCCGGGTGCAACTGTCTCAGCGGCACAAGCTCCAAATACTTGGAATAATAAAAATATTAATTTCCAACAATATGAGTCTACTTCTAACATAAATTTTGACAACATAACAATTACAGATGCAAGAGCGGTTCCAGGAGTACCAACGGCGTTAATAGCATCACAGGGGTACAACTTGGAGACTCTAAGCTGGACTGCTCCGACAAGCGTTGGGTCATCGGCCATTACCGATTATATAGTTGAATATAAAACGACCGCAGGGTCTTCATGGTCAACATTTAATGACGGAACATCTACGGCCACGTCCGCAGTCGTAACCGGATTAACAAATGCAGTAGAATATGATTTTAGGGTTTCTGCCGTTAGTAGTTTTGGGACTGGAGATCTTTCAAGTACAGCCTCAGGAACGCCGGGTGGCTCAGGGGATCCAGCAGTACCAACTGCAATTTCAGTAACAATTTCCGGTCGTGCAGACGTCGGGCAAACATTAACCGGCAGTTATGCTTTTGTAGATGTTAATGGAGATAGTCAAGGAGCGACAACCCTTCGCTGGCTTCGTGCCGCGACTTCTGGTGGTACTTATCGCGCCATTTCAGGAGCGACATCTTCTACATACGTTCTTACTTCAAGCGACATAAATCAATATATAAAATTTGAAGTTACTCCAATCTCAACAGTTGCACCGGAAACCGGTACCGCAACCCTTAGCTCGGCAACAGGACCAATTTATCTTCTTTCAGATGATTTTGCCGGAACAGTTATCAACACTGGTAAATGGACAGAATATGATACTGAAGCCACTAAGGTTGTACAAAATGAAAACCTTTCAACGACAGGTACGCAATATTTGACACACATGACCAGAGGAATAAGTTCGGTGAGTACTTTTGACAGGACTTTAGCTGATTTGGTTATTGAAGCAGATGTTACTTTTACGGATTGTACACATCGTGGAGGTATTTATTATAGTGCTTGGGGTGGTTTTCCGGCAGATTCAATGGCGCTTTTTCGCAACACCGGGGCTTGGTATCTCTCCAAAGGATCGTTGATTGCTGCTGTTGTTGTCACAGGTACAGCATGCTCAAACAATGTTCCGATGCACGTAAAAATTGTCCTAAAAGCTGCCGGTGGCGCGGAAGCATATTTGGATAACGCCGTGACGCCGGGAGGAACCTTGACCGCAGAACAGGCTCCAAACACAATCAACAACAAAAATGTAAATTTTAGTGGCACCTATGACACGGCGGCATTGATTGCTGACAACTTCCTTGTCTATAATTCATTCTCTGCACCTGGAGCGCCTACCGCTTTTTCTGCAACAGGACAAAATGGACAAGTGGCGCTCAGCTGGACAGCACCTGGAAGCGTGGGATCCTCTGCAATTACAGACTATTTGATAGAATATAAAACTTCTGCGGCTTCTGCGTGGACAACCTTTGTTCATGACGCTTCAGTGGAGACAACTGCGACAATAACAGGTCTCGCAAATGGTACGGCTTATGACTTCAGAGTGGGAGCAATAAATTCAGATAAAACAGGTGACGCGGCGACAGCTTCAGCAACACCTGCCGCAACAGTGACAAATCAACCAACAGCATTGTCTGCAACCGGAGGGGATGCTCAAGCCTCTTTAACGTGGACAGCCCCAAGTGAGATTGGAGGTTCGGCAATCACGGATTACACAATTGAATATAAAAAAGGAACAGATGAATATGCGGCATTTACTCACGATGCTTCCGTGCTAACTTCAATAACAGTGACGGGTTTAACAAACGGGCTAACCTACACGTTCCGAGTTTCAGCAGTAAATGGACAAGGAACAAGTGCCCCTTCTGAAACAACAACCGGCTTGCCTGTGAGTGGCACACCAACAGTACCTCAAGCCTCATCGGTTGCAGTTTCCGGAGAGCAAACGGTTGGAAGCACACTAACCGGCTCCTATGTATATTCGGACGTAAATGGAAACGCAGAAGGTACTTCAATATTCCAATGGCAAAGATCGGACACTTCTGGGGGAACGTATAAGGACATACGGGGAGCAACGAGTTCAACATATATTTTGACAAATGCCGATTTAAATAAATATATAAAATTTAAAGTAACTCCGGCTTCAGTTTCAGCACCTACTCCGGGTACGGCACAATCAAGTTCAGCAGTCGGAGCAATAGGCTTACTATATGATAATTTTACAGGCACGACAATAGCCACAAGTAAATGGACGGAATACGATACTGAAGGCACTAAAGTTGTTCAAAATGGAAATATTTCAGTAACAGGTACGCACTATTTGTTACACATGACTCGAGGAATAAGTTCGGTAAATACATATGATCGTGCTTCAGCGGATTTGGTTATTGAAGCAGATGTTACTTTCACGGATTGTTCACAGCGTGGAGGTATTTATTATAGTGCTTGGGGAGGCCTTCCTGCAGAATCAATAGCCCTAATTCGTAATTCCGGAGGGTGGATATTGCTTAAAGGAGGAACATCAATCTCCACAGGTGTTACAGGCGCAACATGCACAAACGATGTTGCGACACATGTAAAACTTGTTATAAAAGCTGACGGTGGGGCGGAAGCATATTTGGATAACGCCGTGACACCGGGAGGAACATTGACTGCAGAACAGGCTCCAAATACAATTAACAATAAGAATGTAAATTTTAGCGGCACGTTCGATACTGGAGCATTGATTGCAGATAACTTCATTATCTATAATTCATTATCTGCACCGAATGCACCGACAATAACAACAATTTATCCGGGAGACACTCAGGCGACAGTTCTTTGGGACACGCCTGCGGACGACGGATCAGCGGTTATCTCCGATTACATAGTTGAATATAAACTTTCCAGTGCCCTTTCTTGGTCAACATTTAATGATGGAACTTCGGTTAGCACAAGGGCCACCGTTACAGGATTAACAAATTTAACTGCATACGACTTTAGAGTTTTTGCGGTTAACAGTGTTGGAACAGGATATCCTTCGGATTCTTCATCGGCTACGCCTGATTTGGCAGCACCAAATCCGCCAACAAACGTAGTCGCAACAGTGGGTGAATGGCGAGTTTCTCTTAGCTGGACGGCCTCGGAAGATAATGGATCGGATGTAACAGATTATACTATCCAATATAAAAAAGGATCCGATTCTTATGTAGCATTCAATGATGGTATTTCAACAGATACATCAACAATAGTTACCGGTCTTACAAACGGATTACAATATTCTTTTAAAATTACTGCAACAAATGGTTTTGGAACATCAGGTCCGTCTGAAATAGTTCTGTCAACACCGGTTTTAGTCACTGCAGCGGCACCAACAGCAACAAGTATTTCAACTTCAGGATTTCAAACTTTATACGAACAATTATCTGGGACATATAGTTATGTAGATCCAAATGCTAATGCAGAAGGCACAACTACATTTAGGTGGTTGCGTGCGGATTCATCAGGAGGAACATACTCTGCAATTGCAGGAGCAACATCTGCTACATATGTTTTAGGTCCGGCTGATTCAGGAAAATATATCAAATTTGAAGTTACAGCGGTATCTACAGTTTCACCAACAACGGGTACTCCGACTTTGAGTTCTGCAATCGGTCCGATTGGAGTGGAAATGAATTATATAAATCATCTTCTTTCTACTGGACAAAGTTTGGCCGTAGGATTAAACGGAAGTCCTGTCCTTTCCTCAACACAGCCATATAGCAATTTAATGCTTAGTGGAACTTCTCTGGTTCCATTGGTAGAAACTTCAGTAGAAACAATGGGTAGTGCTATGGCAAATATAATTACAAATTTGATAGCCGGTAATAATTATCAAGTGGCTGTTTCCAACCATGGAGTTTCTGCAACAGGATACATTGGACTAAAACAAGGAACTGCACCTTATGCAAATGGAATGGATCAAGTTACAAAAGCAAAGGCCGCGGCAACGATTTTGGGAACGCCATATAGAGTAATTGGGGTAACAGTCGTTCACGGAGAAGGAGACTCAATAAGTGGAGGGACTGCATCTTATGAAGGTTGGCTACGGCAATGGCAAATCGATTATGAAACAGATGTAAAAGCAATTACAGGACAGGTTGGAACAATTCCACTTTATACGGACCAAATGAGTTCCCAAACAGGGAATAACATGGCAACAAGCGGAATGCCGTTGGCACAGCTTGCGGCCGCAGAAAACAATCCGGGGAAAATAATTTTAGTCGGTCCTAAATATCAATATCCATACGTCGACAATGTGCATTTGACGAATCAAGGATACAGAATGATGGGAGAATATTTTGGAAAAGTAATAAAAAAAGTGGCTGTCGATAGAGCGACTTGGACGCCACTTAGTCCAAGCAGAATTGAACGCAGTGGAAACACAATTTATGCACAATTTAATGTGCCGGTCGCTCCGTTGGTTTTCGATACAACGATAGTTTCTGCGCGTACAAATTACGGTTTTGAATATTCAGACAGCACTTCTTCTGCAAGCATCAGCAGTGTTGAATTGGAGGGAACCGACACGGTAAAAGTGACATTAAGCGCTACTCCAACAGGTTCAAGCCAACAACTTAGATACGCATATACTGGAACCGCAGGGTCAAATCCAGGGCCTCAAAATGCAGGTTCGGCGGCCGGAAATTTGCGTGATAGCGATACGACGACTGCACTTTCAGGAAATATTTTATATAATTGGACTGTTCATTTTGGAAAAGATATAACTACAGATATAGCAGTACCTGTAGTTTCAGGTGTTACTTCAACAATTGGTTCAACAACTGCATCATTTGTTTGGACAACAGGCGAAGCCTCATCAACAATTGTTGATTATGGATTTACAAATGCTTATGGAACTTCAACAACAGAAGCGGACACAACGACGCGCGTGACAAGTCATTCAGCATCATTATCAAACTTGATAGCATGTACAACTTACCACTATCGTGTTCGTTCAAAAGACTTTGCTAGAAACGCAGGGACAAGTTCTGATTCAACATTCACAACATCAGGATGTTCCGGATCCGCCGTAGTTGAAAGTGAAACAAATTCGACAATCACAAACGGTGTCGGTGGCACAGTCGAATTAATAACTGGCGGAACAGGATTGGCACTAACAATTCTAAGTGGCTCCGCAGGCGCGGATGCAAATTTCCAAATAAAAAAAGTTGATGATGTTGCAGTAATAGCAACGACAGGGGTACCAAGTACATATTCTCTTCTTGGTTCACACATTTACGAATTAAAGGCTTTGTCAGGCGTTTCTACGTCAATCACATCATTTGATATCCCGATAACAGTTGATATTTATTATAGTACCGAAGAGGTCGCAGATTTAATTGAAAGTGGTCTAAAAATATACAGATGGAATGGAACAGCGTGGGTCCAACTTTCAAATTGTTCAGTTGATACGGTAGCAAATAAAGTTTCTTGCCAAACTTCAAATTTTTCAGACTTCGGATTATTCGGACAAGACGAAGTAATAGCTCCAACGGGCATCGCCGTCAGCGGAATTCAAGCCGCACAAATAACAGTGACATGGACAGACAATTCAGACAATGAAACAGGTTTCTTAGTAGAAAAATCAACAGATGGCAATACTTTTACAAATTTCACCACAACATCAGCTAATGTGATTTCCACAGCAGTTACGGGCTTATCAGCGAACACACAATATTGGTTTAGAGTGGCTTCCACAAACGGAATAAGTAATTCCGCCTATTCAACAACCGCAACAGGAAAATATACTTTGGCGGTCGCACCTACTTCAGTTTCCTCCAGTGTCACGACCACCGCTATTTCCTTGAATTGGAGCGGAGGAACCGCAAGTTCATACAATGTAGTAAAGGACTCTGATTCTGCCGTAACAGGACAATCTTCTTCCTACACATACAGCGGACTTTCATGCGGAACATCTTATACATTTAAAGTATATGGAGTAAATGGAGAGAGCCTTGTCACTACCGATTTTGGCACAGCCAGCGCTTCTACAAGCGGTTGTGGCGGTGGTGTAAGTACATCAAGTTCTTCAAGTTCTTCAAGTTCTTCAAGTTCTTCAAGAACAGTTGCTGCAAAAAGTGGTGTCGAAAATTCCACAAATTTAATAATTGCAAAAAACGGACTTACATTCAGAGCTGACGATGCCAACTCAACCGTTTTACATCCGACATTAATTGTTAATACAAAAATAAATGCCAGTATTTTAATACCAGCCGAGACAACTTTGACTTTTGTTGACGGCAAGCCATTTGTTGGGACTATTCCTGTGCCAACAATATTGCAAGAAAGTGAATTACCAAAACCTTTGCCGGAAGGATTAAACTATTCAAATGCAATTATAGTAGGTTTAGATGAAGACATATTTTTTGATAAAAAAATTACTATAACTCTGCCGATATCTGAAGATTTGGATGCAAATAATGTCAAAATTTATTCATATAATGAAAGATTAAACGCATACGAAATGGTGGGAGACGGAGGAAAAACTTCTGCAGATGGAAAGTTTATTTCGGCTGAGATAAGCCATCTGTCTGTTTACGTTGCGACAAGTACATCCAAAAATACATTCACAGATATTATCGGACACTGGGCTTATGATTTTGTGACTCAACTTTATGAACTTGGGGTTATCCAAGGTCGTGAGCCAAATAAATTTGTGCCGGAAGGGAATTTAACCAGAGCGGAAGCGGTAAAAATAGGTCTTTTAACTTATGGATACCAACTTGATGCTGACGATTTTAGTTCAGGATTTACAGATTTAGATCCTCAAGGATGGTATTTACCTTATATAAGCAAAGCCAAAAAAGAAGGATTTATTGTTTCAGGAACCAAATTTCGTCCGGACGAACCGATTACTCGCATCGATGCATTGGTAATGTTGTTGAAAATGGCCGATAAACAAGGTCCTGCGGAGGCGGCGCCATTCACGGATATTTCGCAAAAAAGTGAAACAGCTCAATATGTAAATTACGCCTATTCTAAGGGAATAATTCAAGGTAAAGCGGAAAACAAATTTGATCCGTTAGGCACAATCACCCGCGCGGAAATCTCCAAAATTGTAATTAAGATAAAAGAACTTCAATAAGATAGCCTTACTTTGGGTTGCGGTGATAGAATAGATGTAATATAATTCGCGCGCTTAAGTCGCAAATTTGCGATGTTGGCGAACCGCGGAGAGATGGCTGAGCGGTCGAAAGCGACGGTCTTGAAAACCGCTAGGGGCGTAAGCTCCTCCTGGGTTCGAATCCCAGTCTCTCCGCCATTTTAAAAAAACTATACCGAAGGTATAGATTTTTTAAAATTATGATAGTCTGGGATGAGAAGTTTATGCCCCGGAGGGGTAAATCCCAGTCTCTCCGCCATTTTAAATAAGTTTATTTTTGCCAAACAGGATTCTTTTTGATACCCTAAAATAAAATAAAACCACTAAATACAATATGCATAAAAAAACTATGATTAATACGCTTATAGCTCTCATATTAATTCTCGGGCTTTGGTCTCTTTGGGGATTTTTTGGTTCTCGCGTTGAGCAATTGGATTATAAAGTAGTGAAGGAAATGGATGGATATGAGATACGAGAATATCCCGCGCATATTGTGGCACAGACAACCGTAAAGGGGTCTTATGGAGAATCAATGAGTGAGGGTTTTAGTATTGTGGCAGGATATATTTTTGGTGGGAATACAAAAAAAGAAAGTATCCCCATGACGGCTCCGGTGGTCGCGCAAAAGAGTGATGAAAACTCAGAAAGTATACCAATGACGGCTCCGGTAATTGCGACTCCCGAGGGCGATTCGCAGATTATATCTTTTAGTATGCCTAGATCTTATACTATGGAAACTTTACCAATTCCAAATGATCCAAGAGTTGAAATCGTGATGATTCCTTTAAAGAAATATGCCGTAATGAAGTTCTCATGGTATCGCTCAGAGGCACGAGTAAAAAAGATGCAAGAAAAATTGCTTTCAGCACTTAATCGTGATGGAGTAGTGACACAAGGAAATACAGCATATGCTGGATACAACGCGCCATGGACTCCACCATGGATGACTCGTAATGAGGTTTTGGTGGAAATTATTAATTAATCTTGTATTTATGTTTATAAAACTTTATCTAATTGCGTTGCCGGTTTTTTTTGCCATAGATATGGTTTGGCTGGGACTTATTGCGAAAAACTTCTATCGAAATCAAATAGGTTTTTTGATGACTCCCACCGTTAATTGGGTGGCGGCTATTATTTTTTATCTCTTGTTTATTGTTGGACTCGTGCTTTTTGTTATTGCTCCAGCAATCGAGAAAGGTTCATGGGTTCATGCAGTTTTATTTGGAGCACTCTTTGGCCTTATTTCATACGCAACATACGACCTTACAAATCTTGCAACAATTAAAGATTGGCCGATTTTAGTAACCATTGTTGATTTAGCATGGGGCGCATTATTGGCCGCTTCTGTTTCTACCGTAACATATTTCATCGCAAGTAAAACTCTATGAAATCAAAAAAACTCACTAACGGATATATTCTCAGGCTTGAGAAAGGCGAAGAAATAATTACATCGCTTACGAAGTTTTGCGAAGATAATGACATCAAATCGGGTTCAATTTCCGGTGTCGGAGGAACAGATGATGTTTCGGTAAAATATTATGATCCGGAACAGGAAAAATATATTTCAAAAAAGTTTACCAGTAAGAATTTCGAAATCATTTCTCTAAATGGAAACATTTCTTTGGTTGACGGTAAGCCATTTCCACATGTCCACATTATGTTAGGCGATGCGGACTATAATACATTCGGTGGCCATCTTGGCTCGGCAAATATAGCAATTACATGCGAAATAGTTATCCAAATGACGGACTATATTTTTACAAGAAAACTTGATGAAGAATTTAATCTGAATTTTTTAGAATTTTAAAACTTCTCATGAAAAAAATATTAACCCTAATTCTTTTCCTCGGCATTTCTTTTCTTGTTTTTCAAATAATATTAAAAGGTAATCCTGAACTTAACGAACAAAAAAACACAAACGAGGTGTTATCAAATTTTGGAAACAATCAATTGGAAAAAGCTGTAACTGATTATCTTTTGACGCAAAAACATTTCAGCTGGAAAACAAAAGAAGGCAGTTTAAATTCTTGTGAAATTGAAAATTTAAGTCCGGAGAATGAGCTTTTCCCATTGTATGTTTGGGCAAATTGCAAGGAATATATAATTGAAAATGGAACCGAAAAAATATTAAGCGGATCGTTAGGGCCAGTAAAAATTATATATCCGAATGAATTGTCTTTTTATGATTTAACAAAGTTTTCATACTCAGCTCCGAGAGATGGATTTCTTTATTCTCAGGACATAAAACAAATATTCCCGGAAAAAGTACAACAGAAAATTTTTGAAAAACATAATTAAAAAACCCTCATGAAAAAAATATTAGCACTGATATTGGCTGTATTAACACTTGCGACAAACACAGCTTTTGCAAGTTTTTCCGACGTTTCAAATTATAAAAACGATACTTTTAGCGAATATATAAATTGGCTGGAGGAACAAGGCGTTGTCCAAGGGTATTCCGACGGAACATTCAGACCTGAAAAAAATATTACGCGCGCGGAATTTTTGAAAATGTTATACGAAACAATCGGCAGAGAGTATGGAGATTTAGGAATTCCTTTCTCAGACGTTTATCCTGACGCATGGTACGCAAAATACGTAAAAGAGGCTTATTCTACAGGGATTGTTGAAGGCTATGAAAATGGAACTTTTCGTCCGGAAAACCCGATAAATTTTGCGGAAGCTTTGAAAATAGTGATGGAAGCATTTTTCGATGTTAATAATCTTTATGAAGATGGAGCAACATATAATCCATGCAACACAATCAGACTGGATTCTTACTCAAGCGTAAGCGCTTCAGCTTGGTACTGGAAATATTTACATGTAGCCGACGAATTTTGCATATTGGATTTTGACTCAAGCGCAAATGTTTGGAAAAACTTAGGCGGCGATCCTGTCGCTAGCACGGTCGACTTCAACCCTAGTGTAAATATCACAAGAGGCGATATGGCGGCACTGCTTTATATCGCGAAAGCTGTAAGCGATAACGGAAATAAAAAATATAACAGTATTTCAACATTACCAGATGATGTTCCTCCCCCAACAATAAAAATAAAAGGTAATGAAGACTGTATAACAAAAACAAATGACGCCCTCGATTTGCTCAAAGAAAAGGCAAAAACAAACTACGACATGGTCGTGAAATATGTAGGAATTATAGAATGTGCCGACACTCAATCAGGCATGTCAGTTTGGGAAGATCCACCAAGATATCAAGTCGGAAAAGCTACAATGGACGCAGGAACTATTTGGTACGCAGGAACGATTGTTCACGACGCTTACCACTCAAAACTTTACAACGATTATTTGGCACAAAATCCATCATCCACAGTCCCGACAGAAATTTATTCAGGGAAAGACGCGGAACAACAATGTTTGGATATTCAATATGAGGCTTTAGTTGACATTGGAGCGGCGCAACACACTTTGGATTATATAAAAAATGAAGCAATAAATACCGAATATTGGAACATTGATTACGAGGACAGATGGTGGTAAAAAATTAAAATAATGACACTTTTAAGCATTTTTCTTATAGCGATGGCATTGTCTTTCGATGGGATGGCTGTGGCAGCGGCAAATGGCGCACATCATCATCAGATGTCTTTTTTAAAAGCAATAAGAATAGCATTTTTCTTTAGTTTTTTTCACTTATTAATGCCATTAATTGGATTGGTGGCAGGTATAGGTTTACAGCAAATTATTTCAGGATTTGATCATTGGATTGCTTTCATTTTGTTAGTAATAATCGGAATTAATATGATTTTAGAATCCTTCAAAAAGGAGGACGAAAAGAAGATAGACATTCATAGTATAAAAATTCTTTTGATGCTTTCTGTTGCGACAAGCATCGATGCGTTAGTGGTTGGAATTACATTTGCACTTTTGCCTGTAAATATTAGGCTTGCCGTAGGGATAATTGGCATCACAACTTTCGCGCTCTCTTTAGCTTCAATTTACATCGGCAAAAAATGCGGAGAATGTTTTGGCAAACAAGCCGAAATCCTCGGAGGAATAATCCTCATAATTATCGGCTTAAAAATCTTGATAAGCCATTTGATGGCTTAGAAAATTAATCTATGGTTTTTACAATTCCTGTCTCCAAATCATAAACTCCGGCGACAACACTAACTTTTTCATGTTCCAAAAATTCAGCCAAAATATGGCTTTCTTCCTTTAATTCTTCGACAACAATCTTTACGTTCATATTAATGCAATTGTAAAGATGATCACCGTCCATGCCCTTTGCTTTTTCAACGGCAGGTGAAATTTTGCTCGTTAAACATCCGATATGTCCCGGCATTTCTCCGCCATCCACAGCCGCAGTAACAGCTCCGCATTTGCTGTGTCCAAGGACAAAAACAAGAGGTACATGCAAGTGTTCAATAGCATATTCAAGACTTCCCATTACGACATCATCTGCAATATTTCCGGCAACTCTGATAACAAAAATATCCCCTAGTCCCTGATCAAAAAGAATTTCAGGACAAACACGTGAATCAGAACAACATATTACTGCGGCAAAAGGATGTTGTCCTTGAGATAGCTCATTTCTTCTGGCAATATCACGATTTTTGTCGGAAAAATTTCCATCAATAAATCTTTTATTCCCAGCCATAAGTCCGTCTAAAGCTTGTTCATAAGTTAAATTCGACATTTTAATTTTAGTTAAAATTACAGATTAAAAAAATATAACAAAAGACCAAAAATATCAATCTTAAGAGGAATTGACAAAAATACAACAGCGGGTATAATTAGTGCTTAAAAAATTATATATTTACGCAAAATAAAAAATGAACATAGACAATAGCACAAGACTGGATGCACATTTTAATTCTCAGCAACCTTTCTATGACGGGATTTACGCAGGGGAATCAGTAGAAATACCTGATACAGCTTTTGACGTAAAAGACGGAGAAAGAATTGTTGGATGTATGGACGAAGGAACGGCTGATAGAGTACACATAGCAACGCCAGGGTCATTTATTTTAGACGGAGAAGAAAAGGCAGCGAGAATGTTGCAGGGGAAAGGAGTGGGCACTGTCACAAGTCATCCGGGATGCGCGGCGGCAAAAGCGGCGATGAAAATGAGCGGTAAATACACAAATATAACGCAAAAAGATATAGATGAATTTGCAGCGACTTTTTCAAGAAGACTTGCAGAAAAAATAGGAGCAAAACATGAAGATATTCCGTTGCACAGGCCTTCAAACTTTCACATAGCAAGAGGAGCGGTATATGACGGAAGCAGAGGTGCTATTATCTCAGACCCAAACAAAGGAGGAATGATTGTAGGCAATAATTTTGTAATTCCACCTCCCATGTTCAGGATAAATAGAAAACATTTAGGTCCAGAAAGGGCAATAAGTGCGATGGGGCTTTCAGCAAGCATAGCTACAAGCGATCATAGTTTTGCAGAAAGAATCTCAAAGGAAAATCCATTCGTAGTTTTTGCATTGGGACATCCAACAGAAAAAGGGCTTTCATCAGACGCATTAGAAAAAGAATTACAAGACATACAATTTGCCGTTGATGGTACGAGAGCTACGCTAATAGAATATTTCGGAAGCGATATTATAAAGATTGTAAAACTAAACGCGCCTCAGTACACAAGCAGACACAATAAATAAAATTGCTTATAAATCTCTTATAAAAAAGCCATTTGCATGCTAATATACCGCACGCAATAATAAAGCTGATGATTTTACAATCAATACTAAATCTCGACCAATCGCTACTCGCAAAAATTGAATTGCTACAAACGGATTTTTTTGTAGGCATTTTTAAAGTAATTACAAATGTTGGAAGTAGCACTGTGATAATCAGTTTTACGATTTTGCTTTTGATATTTTTATTGGCAAAAAAAGAAATTCAAAAATTTTACACAGTCGCATTTACAGCACTTGGAGGAGCTTTGACAGTTATTTTGCTTAAATATTCGGTAATGAGAGGTCGTCCCGACAACATGCTGATTTTTGAAGATGATCCTGCCTTTCCGAGCGGACACACGGCAAATTCTTTCGTATTTTTCATGCTTTTATTTTTCACATTAAAAGACAAAATAAAAAATAAATTTTTGAAATATTTATTTTTCTTTGGATGTTTTTTATCAACATCTTTGATTTCATTTAGCAGACTTTATTTGCATGTACACAATCCGTCCGATGTCGTCGCAGGAATTATGGTCGCAATATTCTGGCTTATTATAGGGCTAAATCTTTCTGAACAATTTATCTCACTAAAAAATGCAGTAATAAAATTTTCATATAAGTACATTTTAAAACCGATTTTATTTTTATTTGACGCCGAACTTATTCATGATCTTTTTGTAACAATGGGGAAAATTTTGGGAAGCAATTTTGTAACAAGATTTTTTACACGCGCGATTTTTTATTACAAAAATAAAATGCTCGAGCAAAAAATTCTTGGAATAAAATTTGAAAATCCAGTCGGACTTGCGGCGGGTTTTGATAAAAATATACATATGTATAAAATCCTTCCTGAAGTTGGATTCGGATATGAGGAAGGCGGTTCCATAACCGGCGAAAAGTGCGAAGGAAACCCAAAACCAAGACTATGGAGATTAAAAAAATCACAAGGAATTGTCGTGTATTACGGCTTAAGTAATAAAGGTGCAGACGAAATTTCAAACAGACTGAAAAAAGAAAAATTCAGTTTTCCACTCGGAATAAGTGTCGCAAAAACAAATTGTGAAAGGACTGCAATTTCGCAGGAAGGAATAAAAGATTATGTGAAAGGATTTAATCTGACAAAAGATATAGGTTCATACATGATAATAAATATTTCATGTCCAAATGCGCATGGAGGACAGCCATTTACGGATGCAGAGTCTTTGGATAAATTGCTAAAAGAAATTGTGAAAAATAGAAATTCAAAACCAATATTTTTGAAAATACCTCCGGATTTAAAAAAATCCGAAATAGACGACGTGTTGGAAGTTTCCAAAAAACATAAGATCGACGGATTTGTTTGTACAAACCTAACAAAAGACAGAACGAACCAAAAAATGATGTCGAAAGTTTATGAAAAAAATATTGTAAATTACGGAGGAATAAGCGGAAAACCTGTCGAAGATTTATCAAACGAAACAATAAAATACATCTACAAAAAAACGCAGGGTAAAGCACTGATTGTAGGGGTTGGTGGAATTTTTAATGCACAAGACGCTTACACAAAAATCAGACTCGGAGCATCTCTTTTGCAATTGATTACAGGAATGATTTTTGAAGGACCGCAATTAATCGGAGAAATAAACCAAGGGCTCACAAAACTTCTAAAAAAAGACGGCCTCACGAATATCTCGCAGGCCGTCGGAATCGATAACAAATAAATTATTTTACTGGAAAACTTTTTGAATCTGTTATATCCACAAAACTTTCTACACCTTTTACTTCACCTCTTTTTACAGCTGTGACATAGTATTCAACACTCTCCGTGAACTTAAGTTTTAGATCGCTTTTTACTTCAACAACTCCGTCTTTTTCTGTAACGACAGGCTTTGAAGAAACATTAGGTTCAGCAATTACAAGTTTTCCATCTTTTCTTTGAAGAACATAAGCTTCTCCATCAAGACATGGATTTATGCCATTGTTAGCATAAGGCTGGCACATATTTACTTCAACTTTGTATTCATCAGCACCAACATCTTTGAATTGTACTGCAAAAGATTCGTCTTGTTTTGGCAAAGAGCTTGGTGCGGAGATTGCAGGGAGCTCAATTCTTTCAGGCATAGGGACTGAAATCTCTTTTGCCACATAAGTGTTGTCTTCGAAAGTGATTTTTATAAGGAAATCATGAGAGCTTTTATTTATTTCATCTCCCTTCAAATTAAAACTGCATCTGTGAGGAAAAGTAGGTCTGTCACACATATTTCCGCCATCAGGGGTTTCATCACTTGTCTCACTTACATACATAAGTTTTGGATTTATTTCATCCGACAAATCGTCTGAATATAAATCACCATTTGGATTCATAGGCTCTTTTATGCCAAGATCAGGACGTTCTAAGTAAAGATCGAAACTCAAAAACTTATCAGCCCTCCATGAAACATTATCGAGGGTAAGGTTCAATTTCCCTGAAGACGAAGCGCATCCGGTAAGGACAAAAGATGAAATAATCATCCCTAAAACTAAAAGTTTTAAATTTTTCATAAATTTTTGTTAAGTATTAGCTATATTTATAACTTCGATTAATCAAAAAAACAAGAAAATTGCCTAGACTTTGTGTAATGTTTTCCATATAGTGATGTAGCTTTTTGACTAGCAAAACCCAATGGAGAGGTACTCAAGAGGCTGAAGAGGCGGGTTTGCTAAACCTGTAGGGGGACGTAAGTTCCCGCGAGGGTTCGAATCCCTCCCTCTCCGCCATTAAGTAGCGAGATTTGCGGTCCGTAGGTGTAGGTAAAGCAAGCTTTACCGGAGCCGAAGGAAAGCTTTCAAGAAATTTGTTCACAAATTTCGTAGAAAGCTTAGCAAATCCCTATTGAAGATTTACCCGCCAAATCCTATGAGAAAAATACCTGCAACAATGGCAACGCAACATCCTGACAATGCTTGCGCGGCGTATTTCACCGGCAAAAGATTTATTTCGGTGAACGATGAAGTGGAAGAATGCGTACGTTCATTTTCCGAACTGGGCGTAGAAGAATACATGTGGGATTGGGAAGGAAAATTCGTGGACGAAGCGGTGATAGACAGACTTTTCAATAAATATCACGGATTTTTTTCAAAGAAACAAATCGGAAGAGATGTGTTCCTTACGTTTAGAGTGCCGAATATTTGGCTTGAACCAAGCCACAAACTTCCTCGTGCTTTCATGAACATGATTACTGCAGAGAACGCGGCAAAAACATATCACATGCATACGCCGCCACTTTTTGAAGTGATTTTGCCTATGACTACAAGCGCGGATCAACTTATTTATTTGCAAAAAACATTTTCAAAAATATCAAAAGCGACAAAAGAAATTTTTGAAATGAAATCAGATTTAAAAAAAATAGATGTAATTCCTCTTTTTGAAAAATTTGAAACACTTCCAAAAATAAAATCGATTTTAAAAGAGTACATAGATTTTTTAAAAAAAGAATATCATTTCAAGCCGGCGTACATGAGAACTTTTACGGCAAGAAGCGACACGGCTATGAACAGCGGTTTTTTGCCTGCTAAACTTTTTTCAAAACAAGCGATAAGCCTTTATCATGAATTCGGCGAAGAGCAGGACATAAAAATGTATCCATGGGTCGGAGGTGGTGCATTACCTTTTAGAGGAGGAATAAATCCTGAAAATATAGATGCGGTTTTGGAAGAGTACAAAGGTGTTGCAACATTAACACTTCAAAGTGCGTTCAGGTACGATTATCCGCTTAAAGAAGTCAAAAAAGCGATTAAAAAATTGAATGAAAAAATACCGGAAAACAGAAAAAAATATATAAAAATAAGCGAAAAAGATCAGGAGCGATTAAATGATTTTAATAATTATGTGTCAAAATATTTCAAATCTGTAATCGAACCGTCAGCAGAAATGATAAATCATATAGGTAAAAAATTGCCTCAGCACAGAGAGCGTATGCAACATGTGGGACTTTTCGGATATTCTCGAGGGGAAGGGAAAATAAAACTTCCCCGCGCCATTATTTTTACAGGAGCTTTGTATTCATTAGGAGTACCTCCAGAATTGATAGGGCAGGGAAGAGCGCTTGTTTATGCGAAGAAAAAAGGAATGCTGGATTTGATAAAAAATTTATGCCCTTATTTGATAGAAGATTTTAGACACGCGGGTCATTATTTGAACAGAGAAAATCTTGATCTTCTTTGCAAAAAAAATGACATCTGGAAAGAAGTCAGAGATGAAATTAAAGATATAGAAAAAATAATAGGAGTGGAAATCGGACAAGAAAAACCGAGTCACATAATACACAGAAATCTGACTTCAAATATTTATCAACGACTTATTGCGGACGAGGATTTTTCTGAGGATGCGCTAAGGGCAGCGGAAATAAGGAGAGCACTAGGATAAAAAATAAAAATGAATAAAGAAAAGATATTAATAGCATTAACTGTTTTAGTCGACGTTATCGGAATAGGAATTGTTATTCCGGTGTTGCCGTTTTACGTTCAATCATTTGGAGCAAAACCACTTATGATAACTTTATTGTTTGCGGTTTTTTCATTTTTTGCGTTTATAAGCGCACCATTTTTAGGCTCATTGTCAGATAAAATAGGCCGAAGGCCGGTTTTAATAATAAGTATATTGTCGACAGCAATAGGCTGGATAATTTTTGCAGCAGCGAACCAATTATGGATTCTTTTTTTGGGAAGAATTATCGATGGAATGGCGGCCGGAAATTTGCCTATAGCGCAAAGTTATTTAACAGATATATCAAAAAACGACAAAGAACGTACGGAAAACCTAGGGCTTATTGGAGCCATGTTTGGAATAGGATTTATAATCGGTCCGATGATCGGAGGCCTGTTAAGTTCAGTTTCACATTCTTTTCCATTTTGGATCGTTGGAGCTCTTGCATTTGTAAATTCAATACTTGTATTTTTCTTCCTTCCGGAAACAAATAAAAACATAGATAAATCAAAAAAACTTTCTCTAAATCCAATGATGCCAATAATTAAAGCGGTAAAAAATAAAAAGCTTTTGCCATCATACATAATATGGTTTTTCTTTGGACTGGCTGCGGTGGGGATGCAATCGGTTTTTTCTCTTTTCTTGGAGCATGCCTTCGGCTACGGAGCATTTACAGCTGGAATATTCATGACAATGACAGGAGTGATTATTGCCATAAATCAAGGCGTTGCCTTGAAACATTTCTGGCTAAAAAAATTCAAGGAATCAAATCTTACACTTTGGCTAATGCCAATATTCGGCATTGGATATTTATTAATGGGAATAGAACTTTTGCCGGTATTTCTGTTTGGGTTGTTGATTATAACTTTCAGCCAATCAGTTCTGAGGGTAACTTTAAACAGTCAAATAGCGGGATCGGCCAGTCAAGGAGAGCGAGGAGAGGTGATGGGGATTCTCGCGGCCGTAATGTCACTTAGTACAATCATAGGGCCTATAATCGCAGGATATGTTTTCGAAATACAAGAAACACTTCCTTTTATCATTAGCGGAATTTACGCAATGATTGCATTTGGAATAATCTTTTGTATAAAACGAAAGATGCAACACAAAGTCTTACCGGAAGATATTAACGTAGCTCCTCAAGATATTTTATAGCCGCCTCTTTTTGAGAGTCTTTTTTGTTTTTCAAATCTTCTTCTTTGATCTCAACAATGATGTCAGGCGTTAATCCAACTTTATTTATACTTCTTCCATTTGGAGTAAACCATTTCGCGATGGTCATTCTTATGCTTGATCCATCTTCAAATTTAGAAACTTCTTGAACAGATCCTTTTCCATAAGTTTTTGTTCCCATCACAATTCCACGCTTGTTATCCTGAACGGCACCGGCAAGAATTTCTGACGCAGAAGCGCTTCCTTCATTTACCAAAACAACGATAGGAACTTTTGTAAGTTTTGGATTTCCGTTTGCTGTCATCATTTCATTTTCTTTTCCACGTTGTCGAATTTCAACCGCCGAAGTTCCCTTAGGCAAGATATAAGACAAAAGCTCAACAGCACTACTTAAATATCCACCACCGTTATATCTCAAATCAATAATAAGACCTTTTGGCTCATTCAAAATCATCTCGGAAATGGCTTTACCAAATTGTTCATCAGTTTTTTCATTAAATCGATTAACGCTCAAATAAACAATTCCGCTTGCAGTTTTTTCCATGGTAACACTATCGACTTCTATACTGTCTCGAATTATTGAAACATCAAAAGTATTTTCAAGATTTTTTCTGCCAATTGTGAGGATTACGCTAGTTCCTTTTTCCCCGCGAATAGACATTATTGCATCAAATAGAGACAGATCTGCTGCAATTTTTCCATCGATTTTATAAATTATATCTCCGGGTAAAAGCCCTGCCTTCTCAGCGGGACTGGCTTTCATGGGAGTTACAATTTTCAAAAGATTATCTTCAACAGTAAGCTCTGCGCCAATTCCTTCAAGTTTTCCATCTATATCTTCGCCAAATTGTTTGCTCTCTTCCGGAGTCATGAAAACGGTATAAGGATCTTCGAAAGAATCAACCAATCCTTTGATTGCACCATAAATTTTATCATTGGAAGCAACAACATTTTGATCAACATACTCAGAATCAAGTTTGTCCCAAACAGTCCAAAAAAGATTCAAATTTTCATTATTAGCGGGGCCGGCCAAATCGTCGGCTGTATCAGTTCCGGTTGTGTCAAAAATATCACCAATAATTCCAAAACTACTGGCTTGCCATCCGACCAAAAAAGAAAAAACTGCAACAACAGCTACAATAAAAATTTTCTTTCCAATATTTCTATTTTCGATTTCGTACATGCGAAGATTTTAACTGATTTTCCTAAGAGGCGCAACGCTTATAGCAAGTTTTTTTACTCCTATTTTTGGATCTTCAAATGCAACAGTCGCAACTCCTCCCGTAACATTCACGACAATTCCGCTTCCAAAAACCAAATGCGCGACCCTGTCTCCCGACGCAAGTTCGATATCTACGCCTCTATCAAGCTCAACGGGAACAGGCCGTCTTTCGATTTCGGAAATAGAGAAATGTTTTCTTGAAGAATTTTGTCCGTAATTTCTATCAACAAGTGTCGCATCAATATCCTCCAAAAATTGAGAAGGAATATTTGCTTTTGATTCTCCATAAAGCATTCTTTCGCGTGCGTGAAGAAGATATAACCTGTCTTTTGCGCGAGTCATAGCCACATACATAAGTCTGCGTTCCTCCTCCAATTGTTCTCTGTCCATCAAACTTCTGTTGTGCGGAAAAATTCCTTCCTCAAGCCCAGCGATAAAAACAAAAGGGAATTCAAGCCCTTTAGCAGAGTGAACAGTCATAAAAGTGACAGCATTATCGGTGTCATTTACGGTATCAAGATCTGAAATAAGACTTATTTCTTCAAGGAAAACACTCAAAGAAGTGGCAGGTTCAATATTGTCATATTTATGAGAAACAGAAATAAGTTCGGCGATATTTTCAAGTCTGCTTTCTCCCTCAATAGTGCCATCATCAATCATTTTTTTATATCCGGTTTTATCAAGAACATAACGAACCATCGCGGAAGCATTTTCTTTGGAATTTAAATCGCGAAGATCTGTAATAAGTTTTACAAAATTTTCAAGATATTCGCCTTTGCTGTCTGAAATATCCTCAATCTGCTCATGCAAAAGCATCGCATTAAAAAAAGAAATATCATGAACAATAGAAAAATCTTTTATCGCCTCAATAGTTTTTGGTCCGATTTTTCTTGCCGGAGTATTTAAAATTCTAAGCAAATTTACATTATCACTCGGGTTCTGAATTACGCGTAAATAAGCGATAATATCCTTTACCTCTTTTCTGGAATAAAATTTTATTCCACCAACTATTTTATAAGGAAGTCCTTGCCTCATGAACACTTCTTCAAGTACACGTGATTGCGCATTTGTGCGATAAAGAACAACAAAATCGTTGTAAACGGGATACTCGCTACCGATTAATAATTCGGAGATTTCTCTGGAAATAAGCTCTGCTTCATGCCTTTCATTGTCTGCGATAAATTCTTTAATTTTTTCTCCACCTTCTCTGGAAGTCCAAAGATCTTTTGGTTTTCTTCTTTCGTTTTTTTTGATGATTTGATTTGAAGCATCCAAAATAAGTTGGGTGGATCTGTAGTTTTGCTCTAATGTAACCACTTTTGCATCAGGATAATCTTTTTCAAAATCCAAAATATTTTGAATTGTCGCACCTCTCCAACTATAAATACTTTGATCGGCATCTCCGATTACACACAAATTTTTATACTTTTCCGCAAGCATTTTTACGAGAAGATACTGCGCTCTATTCGTATCCTGATACTCATCCACTGAAATAAATTTAAATTTTTCTCTATAAACTTCAAGAACTTCCGGATGTGTTTGAAAAAGCTCAACGGTTTTCATAATGATATCGTCGAAGTCCAAAGCATTGGCTTTTATCAATGCTTTTTGATATCTCGGATAAATCTCGGAAACTTTTTCCGAGAAAAAATCATGTGCATATCCTGCAAATTCTTTAGGTCCAAGCAGTTGATTTTTTGCATTTGAAATACTTCCCAAAATCGCTCTTGGAGCCATTTTTTTTGGATCCAACATCATCTCTTCAAGAATATGTTTCATCAAAATTTGTTGATCCGTATCGTCATAAATTACAAAAGTATTTTCGTATCCCAAAAGATGAATATATTTTCGTAAAATTCTCACGCAAATTGAGTGAAAAGTGCCAACGGTAGGAATAGAATCATCTTCATAAAAATTTCCTGTAGTGAAAGGCGTTTCCTTTTTTCCGAGAAGTTTCATAACACGTCCTTTCATTTCTTTCGCTGCTTTATTTGTAAAAGTAACAGCCAAAATATTCCAAGGATTTATTCCTTTTTCCATAATCAAATACGCAATTCTATTTGTTAACGCTTTCGTTTTTCCGCTACCGGCACCGGCAATTACAAGAAGAGGTCCGGTAAAATGTGTGACCGCTTCAATCTGTCTATCATTTAAATTATCGAAAATCGAGCTCATATATTTTTATAATGGAGCTCGATTATATATCAAAAGTTTAATATACCCAAAAGTTTATCTTTCAATATGTACTTTTGTGCCTATGTCAGCGAAATCAAATACAAACTGTGATTCCTCGGGAAGCATTCTTACGCATCCGTGGCTTACAGGAATTCCAATATGACTTCTTGCTTCTGTCCAGAAAGCATCACCCCTACCTCTAAGACTTGGTAATGCGTGAAGACCATATCCTCTTCCGTCAAACATCATAAAGTTTGGCATAATATAATGAGGTTCTTTTCCACCGACTCTGACTTCTTGTTTTAACATAATATCAAAATCACCTTTAGGGGTTGGAGTTGAAGACGCTCCGCTACTTATAGTAAATTCACGTACAACATAATCACCAAGTTTTACCTGCATTTTTTGAGTGGAAAGAGTTATGTTTATAGTTTTTTCTCCTTCAACTGGAATATCCATTACAGAACCACTTTGGTTTGAGTAAAACATTCGAAGTCTTACATCTGCAGGAAGCATTCCGGTATCGCCGACCATAAGATCAAATGATACTTTTGCGCTGTCCATCCAAGTAATTCCCTCCACGACCGGAGTCAAATTTTCTTTAAAGACATCAGCATGTTTTGGGGACCTTGAGAAAAATGTAAAAGAAGCGATATGTCCGGGATCAACCCTTAATTGATCCATTCCAATTCTATTATTTCCTTCCCAATTTGTATCTACGACTCCGTCAAGTTGCTTTGCATAAAACTGACTTGCACTATCTCTTGGGTTATCTGTTCCAAGCGAAACATGAGGACCTTCACAAGTGCTGTTTCCGGAAAACCAAGGCATATTACCTGCATTTTTTACAAACACGGTAACTCTGAAAACTTCATTTGTATCTATTTTAAGTTTTCTGCGAACAGATATTGTTTGTGCATTAAAATCCTGATTTTTAGGAGTTTCATATGAACAATTTTCATTGGAGATTTTAGGGGCTGAAACAGAAACTTTCTCTGTATCAGACGCTCCAAGAACAGACGACTGAATAATCTTAGTGTCCGCATTTGCAAGCCCTGAAACCATTATAGAAAGGGAAAGTGAAGTAACAATCCCAAATAAAAATTTACTTCTTTTCATGTTGTTTTTTGTTTTAGTTTTTATTTTTAACTAGCTATATTATACAACAAAATAGCGATAAGCGCAACCCTTATGAAAAACTTGAAAGCCTGTTATTTATCAATTATTTTTACGTTCGCTTTTTCTCCAGGTTTGTGAAGTCCAAGTCTATAATGCTTAATTTCTTTTGGAATTTCCATAATTCCTTTTTTTGCCAAAGTTTTATTATAGTATCGTAGTTTCCCAATGCTCTCCAAAACCTCCTGACCGGATTCAAGCACAGGCATTAATTTTCCGCCAAGTCTCAAATTTTGCAAATCTCGTAGTGTCAATAAAACAAGCACCAACACTGCTGACACCAAAACCATGATAAGCTGAAAAAATATTTGATTTGTATTTATATAAAGGAGGCAAAATAAAATCACAATTGCCAAGCATATCAAAACAAGCCATTGTCCTTTAGTTAATCTTTCCTTGGAAATAACCGAATTTTTATTTCGAACAAGTTCTATAGATAAAAGAATCGAAAACATATTGGCATAAAGATTATCTCCATTCTTCCCTTTTAGTGCATTCAGCGTCTTATAAAGGTCATCAAGATAAGGAGCTGTATGCTTGTAATAATCTGTAAGTTCATTTTCAAAACAGGCGATGTAGTAATTGTCTATGCTCTTTGCGATGTCATCAGCAAATTTTTTGCCGTAAACTTTTGCAGTTTTGAACAAAGAATAAAAATACGCATCTTCATTGCTAATAAGTTCTCTTATTTGATCATAACGGGAATTAAGTCTGGAAATAAAAAATCCGGCAAGGATCGCAAACAAAAAAGAAGAAATTGTTAATAAGGTTTCAATAACGGGAGTGGATCCGACGCCATTTATATAAATAGACATCGGAATAAAGAAAACTACTGAAATAAGACTTCCGGTTATCGCATCAATATATTTCATAAATTTTTTATTTAGAAAGTTTTTGAAGTTCTTTCTTGAAAGTATCTATATCTTTAAATTGTCTATATACAGACGCAAACCTGATGTATGCAACTTCGTCCAATTCTTTTAACGCATTCATTATTCCTTCTCCTATAACAATACTTGGGACCTCTTTTCCCATATTTGACCACTCTTCTTCCAATCTATTTAGCATTTGGCTAACTTGTTCTTCGGTAATTTTTCTTTTCTCGCAAGATTTCCAAATACCTTTTTCTAGCTTCTCTCTGTCATAAGATTCGCGTGATCCGTCTTTTTTCACAACAATAAATTTATTTACTTCGACTCTTTCAAAAGTGGTAAATCTATGGTGGCACTTCTCGCATTCTCGTCTTCTGCGTACGGCTTTGTGGCCGTCAGTCTCACGAGAATCAAGTACACACGTATCTCCTTTTTGGCATTTTGGACAGTTCATATGAGTGCAGTCTAATGGTTTTTTGAAATTTTTTCAAATACGTCCGCAAGAAAAAAATCAGTCATCCCTGCTATATAATCTTTTATATCAATAATGATGTCATTTTTATTTTTGGATTTTTTGCCGGGGAATTTTTTTAAATTTTTGATATAAAATTCGAAAACTTTTTTTATCATTTTTTTGCCTTTTTGAACTTCTCTGAAAATTTTTAAATTCATGTAGAATTTTTCGAGAAGATATTTTCTAAGTTCTTTTATATTCTTGGACATTTCATCACTGAATTTCACAATCATACCTTTGTGAAATTTTATATCATCAAGAGTTTTTATTTTTTCAGATTTAATGTTTTTCTCTGTCTGTAGGCATAAATCATCAACCATCATCGAAAGAATATTGCTGGTAATCCTTGAAACAAAAACATCTTTATCTTTTATTTCTCCATATTTTTTATAAACATTTTTTTCGGCAATTTTCCACAAAGTTTTTTTCTTTAATTCTGAAATTTTCAAAAATCCTCCGCGAATTCCGTCGTCCAAATCATGATTTGTATAAGCGATTTCATCTGCAATATTTACAACCTGCGCTTCCAGATGTGATGCGGTCTCAAAAACTTTTCCGCTCTGATCAAAAACAGTTTGGTGTTTTATGAGTCCATCCAAAACCTCAAAAGTTAGATTTAGTCCGTCAAAATCAGGATATGATTTTTCAATTTCTTCCACTGTTTTTCGGCTTTGTTCGTTATGTTCAAAATGCATTCCATATTTTTTCAAAATTTCATCCAAAGCATCTTCTCCTCCGTGTCCAAAAGGGGGGTGCCCTAGGTCGTGTGCAAGCGCTATAACTTCACATAAATCTTCGTTTAATCCAAGCCTTCTCGCCAAATCTCTACTGATTTGCGCAACCTCCAAAGAGTGAGTTAAACGAGTCCTATAATGATCTCCGCTCCCTGCTGTGAATACTTGAGTTTTAGCATCCATACGCCTAAAAGCCTTGCTGTGAAGAATTCTATTTTGATCTTTTTGAAAAGGAGTTCTCTTTTCGTCCAAATCTTTTTCCTCAAACTTTCGTCCAAGACTTTTTCTTATCGCATATTTTTTGAGGTTTTCGTAAGCCATATCCTTGAAATTAAGCCATAAACATGATATACTAACACGAGAAATAAAACAAAAAAATATGACAGAACCAGTACAAACAGAAGTGAAATCAAACCTTTCCCCTGTGGCACAGGAAGTTATGCCGTACATGGAAAGACTTACAGAAAGATTTAGAATAAGAGGTCTTATCGGGCTTGCAAACAAGCTTGTGAGGCACGAACTTTTGAAAGAAGTTTTAAATCCTCAAGATAAACAAGATTTTAATTTAGTTATAAACGATATTAAAAAAGAAATGGAAGAGTCACTAAAAGAAGATGATAAAGGTTTAAGAATAGTGCTTAATTATCTTGATGCAATTGAAGAAATAAATAAGGAATAATCTTCTTTGAAATCCGAAATCGTGATAACCTTTAAGATGAACTTAAAGGTTTTTTTATGAAACTTTCAGAACATTTACAGAAATTTTTGGAATATCTTGAAATAACAAAAAACAAATCCAAAAAAACTTTGGAAAACTATAATCATTATTTAAAAAGATTTATAGATTTTTTGGACAAAGATATAGAGCCTGAAAAAATCACACTCGATGACATAAATAAATATCGACTTTATTTAAATAGGTTAGAGGATAAAAACGGAAATACTCTTGGTTCAAAGACGCAAAACTACCATGTGATAGCCCTTCGCGCGTTTTTGAAATATTTAACGAGACAGGACATAGAAACTCTTGCGCCGGAAAAAATCGAACTTTCAAAAATTCCACAAAGAACTGTCGAAGTAATGAGTCGTGAAGAATTAGAAAGTGTTTTTAACGCTGTCGATAAATTAACTCCTTTAGGAATTCGCGACACTGCGATTTTGGAAACACTTTATTCCACGGGGCTTCGTGTAAGTGAATTAAAAAATTTAAATCGTGATCAAGTGGATTTAAAAAGAAGAGAATTCATGGTTCGAGGAAAAGGCAAAAAACCGAGAATTGTTTTTCTTTCAAAAAATGCAGTTACTGCGATAGAGAATTATTTAAAAACACGTGTAGATAATTTTAAACCGTTATTCGTAAATAACTTGAAGGTAAGCGATATATTGGAAGAAGAAAAACATAGACTCACAGCAGTCAGCATCGAAAAAATGGTCCGGAAATATGCTTTAAAAGCGGGGTTAATAAAAAAAATCACACCCCATACTTTCCGCCACAGCTACGCAACCGAGTTATTGATAAACGGCGCCGACATCCGCTCCGTCCAAGAAATGCTCGGCCACAGCTCCATCACCACCACTCAAGTCTACACCCACGTCACCAACAAAAAACTAAGGGAAATACACGAAAAGTTTCACAAATAAATATGATAAAAGAATGTAAAAAATGTAGTGAAAAATTCGATATCTCCGCGGAAGATTCTAATTTTTACAAAAAAATAGAAGTATTACCTCCGACACTTTGTCCTGATTGTCGTCAGCAAAGACGCCTATCGTTCAGGAATGAAAGGAATCTTTACAAAAGAAAATGCGACTTAACCGGGAAGGAAATAATATCGATTTATTCTCCGGACAAAAAATTAAAAGTTTATTCACAGGAAATTTGGTGGTCTGACAAATGGAATGCACTCGATTACGGAATTGAATTCGATTTTTCAAAACCCTTTTTTCAACAATTTGCACAGCTAATGAAAGAAGTTCCAAGGCTCGCAATAATAAATAGAAACAGCGAAAACAGTATTTACACAAATATTTGCGAACAAAATAAAAATTGCTACATGTTGATTGAAAGCAGTAACAACGAAGATTGCCTATATAGCTATTGGATACAGAAATCAAAAGATTGTATGGACATGAGTTTTTGCACGGAATGTGAAAATTCTTATGAATGTTTTTACTGCGGAAAAAGTTACGGATTATTATTTTCAGTTAACTGCGATAATTGTTCAGATTCGTACTTTTTAAAAAATTGCACAGGATGTAGAAACTGTTTTGGGTGCATCAATATGAGTCAAAAACAGTATCATATCTTCAACAAGCAATATTCAAAAAATGATTATGAAGAAAAAATAAAAACACTAAAACAGGATTTACTTAAAGATATAGAGGCTACAAAAAAACATTTCAAAAATTTTTGTCTTAAATTTCCAAATAAATATGCCGAGATAATTCGCAGTCAAAATTGCAGTGGAAATTATATTTCCAACAGTAAAGATTGTGAAAATTGTTTCCACGCAAGCGATGCGGAAAATTGTAAAAACTCAGTACACATTTGGAGAAACGCAAAATTTGTTTACGACTGCGACACAGTAGGCATGGACAGCGAATTGGCTTATGAATGCATAAATACAGCAATCAATAGCTATAATAATAAGTTTTGTAATAGATGCTGGAGCGTTTCAGAAAGTTTTTACAGTAATGAATGCGACAACTCAAATAATTTATTCGGATGCATAGGATTAAATCACAAAAAATATTGTATTTTGAATAAAGAATATAAAAAAGAAGAGTACGAAAAACTTCTGAAAAAAATAAGAACTCATATGAAAAAAACGGGCGAATGGGGAGAATTTTTTCCGGAAAACCTTTCTCCATTTGAATATTCAGAAACGGTCGCAAATGATTATTTTCCGCAGGAGTCTGAGAAAAATAAAAACCAAAATTCCTCAAATCCGGATATACCAACATGCGAAGAGTGTAGAAAAAATTACAAAATTACAGATTATGAAAAAAATTTTTACGAAAGATTATTTTTGCCGACACCAAAAAATTGCCCTGATTGCAGGCACAAAACAAGAATGCTCTGGGAGAATTCAAGAAAACTTTTAGAAAGAACGTGTGCGAAATGCAAAATAAAAGTAAAAACGACCTATCCAAAAACAAGCAAAGAAATTGTTTATTGCGAGAAATGTTATTTGGAAGCAAAGTAACTTTATTGTTTCAAATAATCCGCCAACTGTTTTTCGACGACAGTACAATCTTGATAGTCAGCATATCCATTCTCATCGCTAGTAGGTATTGCACCAGCGCTACATGATGTATATCCCCAAAGTATGTTTCCAGAGATTAACTTTAAAGCAGATTTTGATCCTAATTCTCCGCATGCACTAACTTTGTCAAAATCTTTTTCAGTCAAACCGTAACTTGGAACCGAGTACAATTCCAATCTACTCCACAAATTATTCGCAGCTTCATACAAAACCAATCTTTTAACATCTCCATTCATAACTTTATCCGCATAAGCCTTGGTAAAATCATCACAAACAGAAACTATTACCGATTTCTCGTCTTTATTCGTAACCACAGAAT